>ERZ777003.1656-NODE-1656-length-31381-cov-12.212060_pt1 | contig 31381 bp, 25 predicted proteins | sample MGYA00374956_ERZ777003 | MGnify/ENA primary metagenome ERZ777003 (study PRJEB29302, sample SAMN06268252) | bioreactor metagenome | isolation source: Joint BioEnergy Institute, California, USA | place: USA:Joint BioEnergy Institute, California, USA | collected... | reverse complement strand
TCAGGGAGTGCGAAAAGAATGGGCGGCCGAGGGCGTGCAGGTCGCTTTGAATCTGAACCGGGATCCAATACGAGTCCTGGGTGTCGAAATCCAGTTGAAGGAGGCAATTCAGAATCTGCTCACGGAGGCGGCAAACAGTCTGAGGCAATCGTCCGGAGGGACGATCACCGTGACTTCCAGGACCTTTGGAGGCCACTCCGTGATCGAGATCAGTTTCCCTTCGCTGCAGGAAGACAAAGACACGCCGGGCGAGGGCCGCGTTCTGGAGCTTTGCCGTGCTGTGTTTCGCGGCCACCACGGGGACTTGCGTGTCGTCTGCACGTCTTCCGACACCCGTTATACCGTGGAGCTTCCAGTGTCGAAACCAGCCGAGGCTCCGCGCGAGCAGGCACCTTCATCCAGCCGCGCCTCGGCAACGGTGCTTCTGGTGGAGCCTGACCAGCATGTACAGCGAGGCCTGCTGATGCTGTTAAGCAGGTGGGGACACCGCGTAGTTCCTGTGCCGACTGCCGAGGAGGCATTGGATCTGGCCCAAAATTTCCGGTTTGATCTGGTCTTTTCTTCGTCGCACCTGCCAGGACTGAACTGGCTGGACTTCTTCGAGCGCGTGCGCCGGCTGGCTGGCCCGTTTGTGCTGCTTTCCGATGGGATTGAGCCGGGCCTCGCCGCAAGGCTTCAATCCGGGCAAGGCCATGTTCTGCGAAAGCCCGTCAGCGAGCGCGAGTTGGAAACTCTGCTTGCTGCGCTTGTGCCGGCGAATCCCGCAACCATCGCAAGTACAGGCTGACACGCGGCGTTGATTGGCTAAAATAGTCGCATGAAGCCGTTATTGGTGAGCTTCCTTCTGTGCGCTTCCGCGGTCTGGGCACAGAAATATAACGGCCCACGCCCTGCAAAACCGGACCTTCCCTATCTGCTGCATGCGTCCCGCCTGTTGCCGACAGAGGTGGGCACAGCGGTCGAAGAGGAGAAAAAGGAGATCGTGACTTACGCCGTCAAAGGCGCCTCCTCTCCCGTCGCAACCCCCTTGGCGGAGCCAATTTTTCTCCTTCTATCCGACAAGCTGGCGCCTGAGAAGTTCATGCTGTACCGGATGGAGGTAAAAGACGGCCGCCGCGTGATCTCGTTCAACTCGCGCAAGCCGAAAGAGAATCCGCGTCCGTTCAATCTGGCGCTTAAGCAGTTGGACAAGGGGCTCTATCGGATTGAGGCGAATGAAGGGCTGGAGAACGGGGAGTATTGCCTGTCTCCGCAAGGGGCAAACGACGTGTTCTGCTTCCGCGTGGAATAGCTTCGCAAGGTTTGCTAAAAATCCTGATACACTCCCCTTATGTTCAAGGGACTGGAACACACCGCCATTGCTTCCCCGAATCCGAAGCAGTTGGCGCAGTGGTACGTGGATCATCTCGAATTCCATATCAACTTTACGTACGACGGCAATTACTTCGTTAAAGCGCCAAACGGAACCATGTTGGAAATCATTCCATCCGAAGGCGACCCTGCGCCTCAGAAGATGCGCGATCCCGGAATCCGGCATCTTGCCATCGCGGTCGATGATTTCGATGCGGCCTACCTGAAGCTCAAATCGCAGGGAGTGCAGTTTGTGGCAGGACCGTACGAGAATCAGGGGAACCGTCTGGTGTTTTTTACCGATGGCGATGGCAATCTCCTGCATCTCATCTCCAGGGAGAAACCGCTTCCGTAGCCGGACGCTAAGATTGCTGCACCGCGTTTTCAAAGCCTTTCAATACCGCGACTTCCGGGTGATGTGGGCAGGCGCCTGCACCTCGAGCATCGGCACCTGGATGCAGAAGCTGGCCCAAAGCTGGCTGGTGCTCGAGATTTCAGGATCTCCCTTTCTACTCGGGCTGGATGCGTTTTTGGGCGAGATTCCGATCTTCCTCTTCTCGCTGGTCGGCGGCGTCGTAGCAGATCGAACCGATCGCCGCCGGCTCTTATTGTTTTCGCAAGTGACTCAAATGACCTGCGCGTTCGTGCTGGCGGCGCTCGTTGCCTTCGATATGGTGAAGGTCTGGCACATCCTCACGCTTTCCGTTGTCGTCGGACTGGCGCAGGCTTTCGGCGGGCCCGCCTATCAGGCGTTGATTCCAACGCTCGTACAGGGCGATGATTTACCCAATGCGATCGCTCTGAATTCCATTCAGTTCAACCTCGCGCGGGTCATTGGTCCCGTTCTTGGCGGCCTGGCGCTTACCAAGCTCGGAGCTACCTGGTGTTTCACCTTGAACGGGATGTCTTACATTGCGGTGATCTGTTCTCTGCTCGCGATTCGCATGAACTTCATCCCCGCGAAAACGCAGGAGACGCTGATCGATAGCATGAAGCAGGGGATTCGTTTCATCCGGAAGCAGGGAGCCATGGAGTCCTTGATCGCCCTCGCATTTCTCATGACGGTCCTTGGCGTCCCGATGGTCGTCTTTCTGCCCGTCTTCGCCCGCGATGTTTTTCGCCAGGGAGCGGATACCTACACCGTGCTGCTCTCCGTTTCGGGAGTCGGTTCCGTAAGCGGCGCCCTGGCGGTGGCGGCGCTCGGCAGGAGGCCGAAGCAGGGCAGGGACCTTCTGTTGATGCTGACCGCTCTCGGCGTCGTGATCGTCGGTTTCGCCCTCAGCCGAAACCTGTGGCTGAGCTGTTTGTTTCTGTTCCTCGGCGGAGCTCTATTGATCGGAGTTTTTGCTCTGGTGACGTCGCTGGTCCAGTTGATCACCCCGGATGATATGCGCGGGCGTGTGATGAGTGTCTACAACGTAGCCTTCCGCGGCGGGATGCCGATCGGAAATCTTCTCGCTGGTTCGCTCATACCCGGTATGTCCGCTCCTGTTGTGCTTGCAATGAATGGGTTGGCGCTGTCAGCACTGGGCCTGTGGTTTCTGCTGGTTCAGAAACGAGTGGCGTCGCTGTGATCCGCGTTCGCCCCATGCCGGCCGCTAGAATGAAGAAGGAGGAGCGAAACAGGAGGCACGGGGATCGCAGTCATTCCCGTCTGTGACTCACGTTGTTGGTCAGAGAAGCATGAAGCTCTGGTTCTTGTCCTTATTGCTGGCTGCGAATAGCGCGAGCATTGCCGACCTCGAACAGGCTCGTAACCGTCAGGATCGTGCGGCTCTTCAGGGGATGATCGCCGAACTGTCGGCGGCTGCGGCGAAAAATGTGAAGGACGCAAATGCGCAGTACCTTCTTGCCCTTGCCGAGTCCTACCTCGCTGAAGTCGCGCTGGAACTGCGGGACAAGGACTTGGCTAAGTCTGCGGCAGAGGCCGGCATCCGAGCGGCTGAGCGCGCTGTCAGCCTGAAGCCCGAAGTTTCCGAGAACCACCGCATTCTGGGGACCTTGTGCGGCCAGATTATTCCCGCAAACGTGCTCGCCGGCCTTCGATACGGCAAATGCGCCATGGAATCCATCAACAAGGCGATTGAACTGGATCCCAAGTCGGCGAAGGCGCACTTGAGCCGCGGTGTGGGCAACTACTATCTGCCGCCGGCCTTTGGCGGCGGCGTAGAATTGGCAATTCGCGACATGGAGAAGGCGATACAGTTGGATCCGCGCTCAGCGGACGCGTACCTGTGGTTGGGTTTGGCCCTCCGCAAGGCAAACCGTCACGCTGAAGCGCAAAAAGCGCTCAAACGGTCGATCGAGTTGAATCCGGACCGGATTTGGGCCAGGCAGCAACTGGAAAAGACGCCGCAGGGTAAATGAGCCAGCGCTTCCTGATACTGGCGGCGTTCGCGCTGATCACGCTCCTCGGCTACTTCCAGTTTCCAGGGCATACCTACCTGCAGTCGGACACGCAGATCTACATCCCCATCCTGGAGCGGCTGCGAGATCCCGATCTCTATAAGGCAGACCCGGTCGCCCTTCGACCGCATGTCTCCTACACCATCTACGACGAGGTAGCTCTGGCTCTGCGCCGTCTCACCGGGCTCGATTTCGAATGGGTCCTCGCCGCGCAGCAACTGGTCTTCCGGTTCCTGGGCATCTGGGGCGTGTATTTGATCGCGACGTCGATGGGACTGCAAACGAGGATGGCTGTCGTCGTTGCCTCGATCGTACATCTGGGAGCCTCGATCCACGGACCTGCCGTCCTCACCGTGGAATATGAACCGGTACCACGCGGCTTCGCAATACCCCTCATCATCCTGGCGATCGGGCTGCTCGCTCATAACCGGACCCTTCCCGCTGCCGCCGTTGCAGGGCTTGCCATACTCTTCCATCCGCCGACAGTCGTGCCGTTTTTGGCCGTTTACGGAATCATGCTGCTGCGGCTGCCGGATGCGGAGGAGCGCAGGCGGCGCTGGCAGTATCTTCTGCCGATCCTCGGAGCGGCCGCCCTGCTATTCGTCTTTTCGAAGCTGCAGGCCGGCCTTTCCGAAAAGCAGGATCTATTCGGCAGAATTGACGCCGAGCTCGAAAGACTCCAGCGCCTTCGCGGCGCCTACAACTGGGTCTCCCTCTGGGCGGTCGAGTGGATCTGGCAGTACCTCTTCCTGTGGGTGGCCGGCGTCATCGCCTTCCTGAGAATGGGGCGGTGGGTGCCGGAGAAACTTCAATTCTTCGTTGCCGGCCTTCCAGCATACGGTTTGCTGATGATCCCCGTCTCTTACCTCACGCTGGAGGGCATGAAGTGGAGCTTCATCCCGCAGTTTCAGCCTGCGCGCGCTGTCCTCTTTGTCGTGCTAATGATCATGATCACCGGTAGCGCGGCCGGTTTGCGGGCGGCGCAAGCGCGTCGCTGGCTCGAAGCTGTTGTTTGGCTTGTCATTGTCTTCGCGATTCCGGTGAACATTCGCGTACTCCCGATTTTGTTCCCCAATCTGACCGACCCGGTGATTGTCCGCCGGCTGCTGCTCACCCTGGGGCTCGCCGGGCTCGCCGTTCTGGCCGCGGTGATGGAGAAGCGGCGGGGAGCGTGGGCTACATGGGCCGCTTGCCTGATTCTCCCGTGCTTCCTGATCCCTCATGTCGGCGGCATTCAGAACTTCCCAGAGCTCCATCATCCCGAACTGGATGAGCTGGCCGCCTGGGCGCGGGAGAATACGCCGCAGGATGCAGTCTTCCTGTTCCCGTTTGCCGAGCGCAGCCTCCACCCCGGTGTGTTTCGGGCTCGCTCCTTGAGGACGGTTTATGTGGACTGGAAGAGCGGGGGACAGGTGAACCTCTTGAAGGACTTCGCTGACGAGTGGTGGCAGCGATGGCAGGCAGCCATGGCGCGGCCTGGCTCGAAGCTGGACTTAGCTTCCTACGCCAGGCTAGGCATCGATTTCATCGTGGTCGAGCGCAAGGACGCGCTGCCGGAAGTACAAACTGTTTTTGCCAACAGCCGCTATGCCGTTTACGGAGTGCCCCGCTGAGCCGCTTCATTGGAAGATCTGGCGACAGTACCGGTCGAAAGGAGCTGCTCAACCTCCTGTCTGGAAGGCGCCGATGCTTGAGCTCCGGGGCGCGTGACGGAGAGCGCCCCGGCAGCGTTTGCGAAGCGGAGCGCCTGCTCGATGTTCTGGCCCTCGGCAAGAGCCACGGCAAGAGCTCCATTGAACGTATCGCCGGCGGCCGTCGTATCCACCGCGTCGACCCGGAAGCCGGGAACCGCAAGGGATACGGTTCCGTTCGTGTAGTAGCAGCCTTTTTCTCCCAGCTTCAGGACAACTGCTTTGCTGCCCAGCGCCAGAAGCGCCGTCGCCAGTTGCGGCGCATCCTCCATCCCGACAGGTCCGACCGGCCGGTTCAGCAGCAGGCAGGCTTCGACTTCGTTTGGCGTCAGGAAATCAACCGCGGCGAGCATCTCCTTGGGAAGGGGCCGCGCAGGGGCAGGATCGAGCATGGTCTTAGCCCCCTCCGATCGCGCCAGACGCAGTGCAGCGCCGACGGCATCGACCGGTGTTTCGAGCTGGAAGAGCGCGATCGCAGCGTTCCGGTAGACGGCGCGAAAGGATTCGATCTCGGAGGCGGCCAGAGCGTGATTGGCGCCTGGGGCCACCACGATCGAGTTTTGTCCAGACCGGTCGACTGAGATTAAGGCAACGCCCGTCGGCTGCGAACGCGTCGCGTGTACAAAGCTGACGTCTACTCCGGCTGCGCACAAGCTGGCTTTCAAATGATCGGCGAAAAGATCATAGCCGACGCGCCCGGCCATCCGGACGGCCATCGAAGGATGGGCAAGCTTTGCGGCTGCACAAGCCTGGTTCGCGCCCTTTCCGCCCGGGAGCATCTGGAAGTTTTCGCCGAGGACTGTTTCGCCGGGCCTCGGGAGCCGCTCCGCGGACACAACAAAGTCCATGTTGAGGCTGCCGAGGACGGCAATGGCGGGCTTCATCGAGCGCCGAGATCAATACCGAGCTTCTTGAGCTCTTCCGCGTAGTATCTCTTGTGCAGAAGATCCCATTCTTCGGAGCCTTCGGGAATGTCCCGCTTCTGGGACCTCACTTTGCGCCGAGCGTCGCGGTCCGCTTTCTCTTCGCTCATCAAGAGGTCGGAGATTGCTCTTACGATCTCGAGCCGGACGTCGTTGGGCTCCTTCTTCAGGCGAAACTGCCTGGACGCACGAAGAGCCGCGATCAGCTTGTGTGAGATTTCGTTAATCTTGTCCCGGGACAGCTTCATCTGGTCGCCCGTGTCCCGGCCTGCTGCGCGTACGACCTTGCGCTGCTGGATGAGTGTGTTCTTGATGCGGCGGAACATTTCCTGGTAACTAACGTTTTCACGCCGCATGTAATCTTCGTACTGGCTCAGAATCTCCCGAACTTCATCGTTCAAGCGGTCCTCGACGGCCAGTTCTTCGTTGATGATGTTAGCGATCAAATCAGCTCCAGCATTGGGATCCGCTGTTTCGATATAAACCGGAGAAAGGCGTTTCACAAGCTGGCGGGAAAGGTAAGCGACGAATTCCTTGGCGATCAGCATCCTGGAGCGATGTCCCTCCTCGTTGCCGAACCGATCGGCCGCGAGACGCAGGATAGCGGCTCTCTCAAACTGGTTCCAGAGCGCAACGTACAGGGACCCATTATCCTAGTATGAGAGTGTAAAGGGCAGGGATTGCGAGTGTCAATGTCGACTAATTCGGGCGATCGCCCTGGTGGTGATCCAGAAAATCGCGGTCAATTCGCTTCCGTCCGCGGAAGCCTTCCGTCAGACCGTGCCAGTAGGAGATGCTTTCTTCTCCGAGTTTCCAGCAAAGGTAGACCTCTTCGCCTCGATAGTAGGACCGGAAGTCGATGAGTCCCATATCGAGGTCTTTCACCTCGCACCCGTACGAGTGAATCGTCGCAATTGCATTCTTCAGAATTTCGGCGGCCTGGTCGCGGCGAGCTCGCCATTCCATGATCCGGTGACGGTCCACGATGGCTCCGCCAAGCATGTTCAGCCACTGAATGTAACTGTCAATTTCACTCTCAGCCGCGTGAAACTCCCTCTTGGAGCGGACGGCTTCGCGGACCGCTCTCTCTACCTGGGGGAGAAGTCTTTCAGCTTCGGGTAGTGTGAAGTGTCGAGCCATTGACTAGATGCCGGATACCTGAATTGCAAGCGAGCGGCTTCGGGGACCGTCGAATTCAGCAAGGATAATACTCTGCCAGGTTCCCAGAAGGACGCTCGCGTTACGAACTTGTAAGCAGAGAGACTGGCCCATCAGCATTCCTCGCAGGTGCGAATCGGCATTGTTCCGCTCGCAGTCCGAGTAAGCCGGATCGTTGTGGCGATAATACAGGTTCTTGTCGACAATTGCCTCGAAGAACTTTCGCACATCCTCAAGCAGAGCATCCTGCCATTCATTGATGAACACTGCCGTCGTTGTGTGAAGGGATTGCAGGTGCACGATGCCATCGCGGATCCCGCTCTTGCGGACGATTTCATTGACGCGATCCGTGATGTTCAGCAATTGCATCCGCTCACTGGTGATCCAGTCGACCACGCGGCTGAACACCTTGTATCCGCTCTGATTGTTCTGAACCCCGCTTTCGTCCGGTACGGCTGGGCTGGCGGCGTGAACTTTGCTAGCGCTCATCGAGATGCCCCTCGTTTCACTGATCGATCGCTTGCTGATGCAGACACAGCTTCTCCCGACACTTGCAAAATTATACCAATCTTACCCGTTAGCTGACTGGTATCCGGGCCTTTCGAAACGTTGTTTCGCAGCCATCTTGCGAAGCGGCGTGAATCCAGTTACGCTGACGCCGATGCGCTACAGTGCTGCCTCCGCTCAACAACTGGCCGGGGAAGAAGCCGGATTTAAGGGCCGGGTCCACTCGCTCGACGCATTCCGCGGCACGGTCATGACCCTGATGCTCGCGGAGGTGATGCATCTTTCCTCCATGGGCCGGGCGTTTCCAGAGAGCGCGTTCTGGAAATGGGTCTCTTTTCACACCAGTCACGTTCCCTGGCAAGGATGCTCGCTGCACGATTTGATTCAACCAGGGTTCTCTTTTCTCGTCGGCGCAGCTCTGCCGTTTTCAATTGCGAGCAGGAAGGCGCGGGGGCAGAGTTTCGGCAGGATGCTGGCCCATGCGGCGTGGCGCGCGCTTGTGCTGATCTTCCTGGGGATCTTTCTGCGCTCGCTCGGGAAACCGCAGACCAATTTCACTTTCGAGGACACGCTGACGCAGATCGGGCTGGGATACCTCTTCCTCTTCCTGCTCGGCTTTGCTTCTGCGCGGGTGCAAGTGGCGGCGCTTGCGGCGATACTGGTTGGGTATTGGGCTGCTTTTGCCTTATACCCAGCGCCCGGCCCGTCGTTTGATTACCCCAGCGTCGGCGTCCCGCAAGGCTGGGAGCATTTGTACACCGGGTTCCAGTCGCATTGGAATAAGAACTCCAACCTCGCCTGGGCTTTCGACGTCTGGTTCCTCAACCTGTTCCCGAGAGAAAAGCCGTTTCTTTTCAACGGCGGCGGCTACGCGACTCTCAGCTTCATCCCGACCCTGGGAACCATGCTGCTGGGGCTGCTCGCAGGCGAATGGCTTCGGACGAACCGCACCGAGGCTGCGAAACTGAGAGGGCTGTTGATCGCAGGAGCGGCCTGCGTGGCGGCCGGACTCCTTTGGCAGGCCAGCGGTCTGTGCCCGATCGTCAAGAGGATCTGGACGCCGGCGTTCACGCTCTATAGCGGCGGCCTCGTTCTGCTGATGCTCTCAGGATTTTACGCCCTGATCGAGTGGAAAGGCCGCAAGTCCTGGACTTTTCCGCTGATGGTGGTTGGGGCGAACTCGATCACGGCCTACATTATGAGCTGGACAATGGAGTCGTTCTTCCTCCAGGCGCTCGACCGGCACCTGGGAACCGCCTTCTTCGGAGTTTTTGGGCCAGAGTACGAACGCCTCCTCAAAGGCTTTGCCGTATTGCTAATCTTCTGGTCCATCCTTCTCTGGATGTACCGGCGGAAAATTTTCTTGCGGATTTGACAGCCTCAGTCCTCGTTCCGCTTGATCCACGCGTTGGGCGGGTTGACGATCAGAACAAGCGGAATCCCCACCACGAGGACCAAGACCAGAACGATAAAAATCATTGCAGCCAAAGCAGAACTCCTTTCAGCGCTTGTCGGCTGTGTGACCGGCGGGTTCGAGGATTGCACTCATCGATCCCTTGGACTGGGGCATCCGCCAGTCGGGGCCGTACCCGTGAATTTGATCCCTGGCGAACTCCGCTTCGGGCAGTTCGCAGGTAATCACGATCGTCCGCCCCGTGGTATCTACCTCGACTGCATGATGATAGGCCTGTTCCAGCGAGCAGCAGAACAACTTCTGCAGCATCTCGATCACGTAGTCGTAGGTGTGTTCGTCGTCGTCAAGAAGAACGACGTGATACAGCGGCGTCAACCGCTCCTTCTCGACAAGATCGATGTCTGGGGAAAGAACTGTCTCGGACATTCGCGGTCGGCTACTTATTGATGTTATCAAAGCCGGGCTCTGCGCCGAAGGCTACAGACGGATCTGCCCGCGGGCAAGACGGCGGACAAAATCGACGTCGCCGTCCAGAAAGTCATAGCTCGGCAGATTCTCCGGCCGCTCCCACCGAATCTGCTGGAACTCGCCGGGAACCGGTTCGCCTACATACCGGTCCACGCGGTGAAACATCAACAGGATAGGGAAGCGCTTGGGGTAGTGATGCTCGTATCGGATAATCTCCGGACCCACCACCGCCTCGATTCCGAGCTCCTCCCGGAGTTCGCGGGCCAGGGCTTCCCGCGGATTCTCTCCCGGTTCTACCTTGCCGCCAGGAAACTCCCACTTTAGCGGGTGCCGGTCCGCATTCTTCCGCTGCCCAATCAGGATGAGCCCGTCTTGAACGATGAGCCCCGCGACGACTAAGATCTTGCGCCTGGTCCCGGACACTGTTTATGCCATCTCCAGCGCTTTAAATTGTTCGAGGTCTTCGAGAGGCGTCTCGGCGTATCGGTCCCATCGCTGCCGGAACCACGCCCATGGAATTTCGAAAAGCTGTACCCGCGTCGAGAACTTCGAACTGTCCTGGATGAAGCAGCTATGAGTACACCAGCAGTTCGCCTCGGCAATCGCCTCCACTTCCGCGCGCATCTCACGGGATTTGAGCGCCGCCGAGACGTCGAAATCGAAGTCGCTCAGCCGGCCGGTAATCCCGCGCATCTCGCACGCCCGGAAGGCTCCATTATGGTCAATGACGAGCGATGTCTGTCCGGCCGTGCAGGGCATGGGCCAGCGCCGGGGCGACTCGAGACACCGTTCGTGCAGGTCGAAATGGAACCTCAAATTGCCAAGATAGTAAATTTCGGCGATCGACCTGACGGCTTTGGGCAGATGCGCGAACAGCTTCTTCGCGTAAATGCGGTGAAACGGCATTAGCCGGTTGTGCAGTTCTCGAAGGTCTTCCGCAGTGAGGTTTTTGAGCGACGGGTCGGGCGCCTCTCCCCGGACCACCTCAAAATAGTGGCCGTCGATGCTGCCTTGGCGGAGAAGGAACATGCCGAGCCGCACGAGCTCGTGATAGTTCTCGCGTGTAATGACCGTTAAGACATTCCTTCTCAGCCGCCGGACGCCTTGGTAGCGCTTCTCGGCAGCTTCAATGGTTGCCAGAGTCCGTGTGAAGTTGTTGGGTACGCCCCGTATGGCGTCGTGGGTATTGGCGAGGCCATCGAGAGAAAAGTTCAGATCGATGGAAATATCCGGGCAAAGCTCCAGGATTTGATCGACCGTCCGGAAGATCCTGTTAGGGAGCAGGCCGTTTGTAGGAAGATTGACGGTCCGGATGCGGTTGTTGGCGGCAAAGAGCGAGATAATCTCCGCGAGCTCGTTGCGCAGGAAAGGCTCGCCGCCGGAGATCCACAGCTTTTCAAACGGAGGAGCCGTTTCCGAGAGGCGGCGGATCTGATCGTAGGTAAGATCGTCCCTGCTGTTCAGCTTGTCGAAGTAGAAACACGTCCGGCACAGAGAATTGCATCGGGACGTTACAAACAGAAAAAGGGAGTGGAACTGGCGCGCCCGAAAGCGTTCCCGCACAATAGGAAGGTATCGGGCAATCCTGTTCGGCATTAGGCTCATTTAAGCATAGAAGGGCAAAGATTCGCTCAAGTGCACAGCGAGAAGCTTCTGGAACACTTTCGAAACCCTCAAAACGTGGGGGAGCTGCCGCCGCCCGCTGTCACGGTGGAGGTTTCGAATCCCGCCTGCGGCGACATTCTGCGCCTTTCGGTTCTTTATGAAGGCGATCGCGTAACCGACGTTCGCTACAAGGTCCGTGGATGTACCGCCTCAATCGCCGCCGGATCCGCCCTCACCGTATGGATGTTGGGGAGAACCCGCGCCGAATTCTCCTCACTGAATGCCGACGTCATTGAGGAGGGCGTCGGCGGGCTGATCCCGGAATCCAAACACGCCGCCATTCTCTGCATCGACGCCGTCAAAGCCCTGCTTCGCAAGCACGGGATGTAACGAATTAGAGCTGCGAAGCGAAGGCTATGGCATGATAACGAATGGCTATGCTTCAGAAGTCCTCTCGCTTTCTTTTGCTCTTGGTGTCATTCACGAGTTGGTTATGCGCGCAGTCGCCTCTCGGAACGGTCACTGGCGTCGCAACGGATCCTTCCGGGGCTCCGATTGCCGGCGCTACCGTCGTCTTATCGAGTGATGACACTGGCGTCAAACGCGAGAGCGTAACGAATGAGAGCGGTATTTACTCGTTTCCGAACCTGACTCCGGGCCGCTATCAGCTCTCCTCTACCGCCTCGGGCTTCCGGCCGCTGAAGACGGACGTTTTCGAAGTCACTGCGTTCCGAACGATCCGCCAGGATCTGCGTTTCGAACTCGAGTCCGCGGCTTCGGAGATCACGGTCAACGAGTTGGCATCCGCCGTCATCGAGACGGAGTCGCCCTCCGTCACTACCAGTCTTACTTCAAAACAGATCCTCGAGTTGCCGACTAATTTGCGGAGTGTCTTCAATAACTCGGGAGATTCCGGCCTCATCTTCACGATGATGCCGCTCACCATTCCCGGCCTCGTTCAGGTGGGCGCCGGAGCGGCATGGACGGTGCCCGGCAGCGGTCAGAACGGCATCCGAACCAAGGTGGACGGAATCGAAGCCAACTTCGGCAATTTCGGAACGCCCGACCCGGTTTCGCAGCCTTCCATGGAATCCGTCGGCGAATTTACTGCCAATGTTTTAACGAACCGCGCTGAGTTTAGCGGGATGGGGACCATCACCACGGTCACGAAATCGGGCACCAATCAATATCACGGCGATATCTTTTGGTACATCCAGAACAGCGCTCTGCACGCCCGCAATGCGTTCCAGACAACCCGCCCGTTCTCGAATATCCATAACTACGGCATCTCGGGCGGCGGCCCTCTGCGGAAAGACAAGACGTTCTTCTATGGAACCTTTGATGGTACCCGCGGATCACGCGCTTATTCCTTCGCGCCCAACGTTCCGACCGTAGCAATGCGGCAGGGCGACTTCACCGGGTTCTCTCAGATCGTGAATCCCTTCACCTCGCAGCCGTTCCCCGGCAACCGGATTCCGAATTCCTTAATGAGCCCGGAAGCCCTGCGCGCGCAGGAGCTGCTTTATCCGCTTCCGAATTTCGGTCCGCCGAATTTGACCGCGGGGAACTACCGCGCGAATTTCAACGGTCCCGAAGTGCACCGCATTTTCGAAGTGCGCCTCGATCATAACTGGACAAGCGGCCACTCAACCTTCGCGCGCTACCAGAACAAACACAGTGATTACGAAATCCCAGGCGCGCGCGAAGCGCTGCCGCCCACTTCTACGGGTACATCCACCAATATTCGCTATGTGCACTTCTGGACGCTCGGAGACATCTTCACGATCCGGCCGAACATCTTCAACGAGTTTCGGGCGGGCGTGGCGATTCTGGTTTCGCAGTCGAGCGCGGACCGCAAGGGACAACCCGTGCTGGACGCGATCGGGATTCAGGGCCTGCCCGACCGGAGTCACGTCGCCGGTCTTCCCCGGTTCGAGATTGCCGGCCTCAGCACATACTGGCAGCGGCTTCTCAACCCGGTCAACGACGGGCGCTGGCAGCTCTCAGACAACCTGACGTGGATCAAGGGACGCCACTCCCTGAAGTTTGGTGTGGAGTACATCAACTGGTTCGTGAACCGCTATCTGCCAACGGAGCCAGCGCTCTTCGGCCAGTTCAACTTCTCCAGCCGGTTCACCGGGAACGCTTACGCAGACTTCCTGCTCGGCCTGCCCAATCAGGTCACCCGGCTCGATCCCTACCCGACTCAGTACGCCCGCTTCCAGGACGTCAGCTTCTACGCGCAGGATGACTTCAAGGTTACCCAGCGGCTGACTCTCAGCTACGGCTTGCGCTACGAGTACAACGGCACGGTCCGGATGAAGGATGACAACCTCTACACCTTCGACATTGCTCGCGGCGTAATCGTCGTTCCCACCGAGCGCTCGAAGAGCTTGTTCAGCCCCTTCTTCCCGAGCAGCATCGGCGTGATGACTGCGGATCAAGCAGGTCTTCCGCGCAATTTGCGCGATGCCGACATGAATAACTTCGCCCCGCGCTTCGGTTTCAGCTACATGCTAAATGACAGGACCGTGGTGCGAGGCGGATGGGGCATCTACTACGGCCACTTCTCGGTTCCCGTCGTCTCGTCGCTGGCAAGCGGACCTTACTCCGTTTCCACCACAAGCATCAACTCCATCACCAACGGCGTTCCGCTCTTCACGCTGGCGAATCCTTTCGCAGCGCCGGGCTCGACGGGCGCCCTCAATCTCGCCGGCATCGCTCCAAACCTACGCAATCCCTACTCTATGCAGTACAGCTTCTCGATCGAACGCGAGCTGACGAGAGACCTGGGGGTTCGTATCAGCTACATCGGTTCGCGCGGCGTCAACCTTCCCTACCGGCGCAACGTGAACCAGCCGCTGCCCTCGACGATTCCGTTCAGCGCGTCCCGCCGGCCATACGCTGGATTCAATACGATCGACTACGCGGAGAACGGGGCGAACAGCCTGTACAGCGGGCTGCAGGTGGTGGCACAGAAGCGTTTCAACAAAGGCTTGATGTTCATGTCCGGCTGGACTTGGGCGAAGAGTTTGAGCGAAGTCGACGACACCGGCAACGCCGAATTGAATACGCAGATTGAAAATGCCTATGATCGAGCGCGCGATCGCGCTGATGCCTATGCGGTGCCGCGCCATCAGTGGATGAATCAGGTGCTCTATGAGCTGCCGCTCGGAAAGGGGAAGCTGCTTGCCGGCTGGCAGTTGAATGCCTTGATCAACCTCAGCACCGGACACTTCCTGAATCCCGTGTACTCGGGCGGGGATCCCGCGAACATAGGAGTCACAGGGGGGCGCCCGGACGTCGTAAAAGAGGTGACCTATCCGGAGACGCTAAACCAGTGGTTTGACCGGACCGCCTTTGCCGTTCCCCCTGCCGGATCGGGACGCTTCGGCAATGCCGCGCGCAACAGCGTTGTCGGGCCCGGTTACGCGGTCTTTAACCTGGGACTCGGTAAGACCACGACGTTTGAACGCATTGGCAGCATCCAGATCGCTGCATCGTTCCAGAATGTGCTCAACCACCTGAACTACGGCCAACCAAACATGACCGTGAACGTTGCACAGGGCGGTTCGATCACCTCCTCGCACATCTTCCCGCCGGCTGGCTCGGCCCGTTCGGGGCAGTTGAGCCTGCGCTGGCGCTTCTGAATTGGCACGCGTTCTCCGAGCCGTTCGCGCCGCAGAGTTACGGCCGGGCGGCTCGTGAGGGCGCGGCGCGCCGGATCAAACACCACCACAGTAACCGCCACCACAATAATCAGGAAACAGGGCTGGACTCCTTCGATTAGAAGACCTAGAATGGTGATCCATGATTGAGCTATGAGGGCCCTGGAGAATCCCCACTTGAGGCTGGTTGAGCCGATTAAGCACCTCGTCTCTGTGCTGCGTACACCGATGATCGTCCTTCTCGGCGCCTCCGGGATAATGCAAGGCGCGAATGAGTCGCCGGTTACGCCCACCCTCCGACAGTACTGCTTCGCCTGTCATGGCGGGAGTAAGCCAATGGCAGGTTTGAATCTCGACAAGCTTACTGCTCAGCCCTCAGTTGGGGAGAATTTCCAGCACTGGGAAAAAGTCGCAGCGGCGCTCGAGAAGAAAACGATGCCGCCTCCGAAGATGCCGCAGCCGAACGACGAGCAGCGTCATCAGGCGGTCCGTTGGATCCGAACAAAGCTCGACGAGTATGCGACGAAGTACGCAGGGGATCCAGGGCGCGTTACCGTCCGGCGGCTGACCAGCGCCGAGTACGCCTACACAATCCAGGATTTAACCGGATTGGCCCTTAAGTTCGATCGCGACTTTGCCACGGACACCGTCGGCGGTGAGGGATTTACCAACTTCGGCGATGTACAGTTCATCGAGGAGGCGAACCTGGAACGCTACCTCGACGCTGCCAAGACGGTCGCGAGCCACGCCGTGATCGGCTCGGGCCCAATTCATTTCTTCGCCGATCCCGGCGATACGGGGCTCGAACTGTCCGCCATCAGCCGAATTAAGGACATCTACCAAAAGTACGGCTTCCGTGCTGTCTCGGGAGAGGGCGGCAAGCCCTACGGCGTGGAGCGATACTCCAAGGCGTTCTATGTTGCCTGGCGCTATCGTCACCGCGCAGCGCTGGGAGAATCAACGGTCACGCTGAAGGACCTTGCCATCGGGGAGGGAATTACTCCGCGGTTTGCCGAGCATATATGGTCTGTCCTCAACCTCCCCTCGCCGACCTATCCGACCTCCGATGTCGTTGCGAAATGGCAGAGTCTGCCAGCTCCGACTTCCGGTAACCGGGAGAAGGCTGTAAAGGAGGCCCGCGAGCGCTGTGACGAAATCCAGAAGTTTGTGACAGAGTGGCCGCGATGGCTGTTCGCAGCCGGGGATGCCGCGGAAGGCGGGCGTGGCGACGAGCGTTCGTTTGATCTCACGGAGGAGTCGCTGCAAGTCCGCTCGAAGCAGCGTCTGAAGTTCGTGCTGAGGGCGCGCCCGGACAAGCCGAAGCGGGTCCATCTATCGGTCCTGTCCGTAAATCCAAACTCCCAGGACAAGCCCGTTGTGATCTGGCGTAACGGCGTTGTGCGCTTCCGGGGCACGGACCGCAGTCTCAAAGAGCCGCAGCCGCTCACGAGTGTGTTGGACGAGGCGACGAAGGCGCGGCTTGCATTTGGGAAACATCCGAATGGAGGTTCTCTGGACCCCGAAGCCTTCGCTCTTGCGGACGGTGCAAAAATCTTCTTCGATGTGGTCGCGCCGCCAAATACAGGCGGACTTGAGCTGGAGATTGACGCCGAAGTTGACCTGCGCAGAGCGGGGGACGCGGTTGTCCGCTGCACGCTTTCCGATCGCGAATACAAAGTTCTGATGGGAGGCACGCCGGTGTCAGCCCTGTTAGGGGACCCGGAGCACCCTGGCTTTAAGAAGTGGAAATCCGGTGTGCTTGAATTTGCAGCCCGGCTGCCTCAAAACTCGCAGGGTGAGGCGACACCTTCCGATAAGGATCCAATCCCGCCGCCGTTCAACAACACCTACAATCAGCCGGAACGCGATCACTATCACCTGAAGCTCAAGTATTACCGCCAGGATCAGTATCTGATGGAGAACGTCCTGGAGGAAGCGACGCGAAAGGAGCTCGACCACGCCTGGAACGATCTGCTTTCTTCCTTCGAGTACCACGATGAGTTCCTGCGCTTCGTGGTGCAGAAGTTCAAGCTGGACCTGAACGTAAAGACGATTTCTGAGCTGAACGAGGCTCAAATCGCAGCGCTGCCGGAGGAGCCGCGGAAGTATATCAAGGCTCTGTACCAGGAACACAAGGCGATCATGCAGGCCCGAAAGGCTGCACAGCCAGGGCATGTTGAGGATTGCATTCAGTTTGCTGAGAAGGCCTGGCGGCGTCCGCTTACCGAGTCGGAAAAGGAAAAACTGCGGGCGTTTTACAGGAACGCGCGAGATAAGTATCAGCTGGATCATCCGAAGGCCATCCGTTCGCTCCTGACCCGCATCCTCATCTCTCCGGCGTTTCTATACCGGTTGGAGCAGGCCGGACACGTCGCCCAGGACCAGCCGGTGTCGGATTGGGAGATGGCCAGCCGGCTTAGCTATTTCCTGTGGTCTTCGCTACCGGACGAAGAGCTCCGGCGCGCCGCGGCCGCAGGCGAACTCCGGGATCCCGAGCAGCTTCGCCGTCAGGTGAAGCGGATGTTGGCTGACCCAAAGGCGCGCCGGCTGGCAACAGAATTCTTCGGACAATGGCTCGGCTTCTATCGTTTCGACCAGCACCGCGGCGTCGACACGAAACGCTTCCCTGAATTTACAGAGGAAGTCAAGGCTGCGATGTATGACGAGGCGATCTCGTTCTTCGAGCACATCATTCGCAAGGACCGGCCAGTCCGAGAGATGATCTTCGCCGATTACACATTCCTGAACAAGGCGCTGGCTAAGCATTATGGAGTCCAGAAGGAGGTCGCGGCCACCGACAAGCTCGAGATGGTGCAGGGGGCAAGCGAATTTCATCGAGGCGGCTTGCTCCGGCTCGGTGCCGTGCTGACGGCGACATCGGCGCCCCTGCGAACCAGCCCTGTAAAGCGGGGCGACTGGGTCTTGCGAAGGGTGCTCGGGACTCCGACTCCTCCGCCTCCCCCGGATGCAGGATCCATCCCTGCGGACGACAAGCTCTTTGGCGGGCTCACAGTGCGCGAGAGGCTGGAAGCTCATAAGCGAAACGCCGCTTGCGCGGCTTGTCACAGCCGCATCGATCCGCTCGGGTTCCCGCTGGAGCGGTATGATGCAGTGGGCCGCTGGAGGGAGCAATATCCCGACGGGAAGCCGATTCACGATGCCGGAGAGCTTGCAGATAAAACTGAAATTGCAGGCGTCAGCGGCCTTCTGAAGTACCTGGAATCCCAGGAGCAGCAGGTCCTTCGGAATTTTTCGAACAAGCTTCTCGGATATGCCTTGGGCCGGACGATTCTTGCCTCCGATCGGCCTCTCATCGACAAGCTTACAAGAATTGGAGGCGAGGCCTCCTTCTCCGATCTGGCTGCTGAGATCGTAACGAGCCGGCAATTCCGGTACCGGCGGGACCGGGACGAGGTCCCGCCGAACACTCCGAAAAGCATCGCAAGCCGGACACCGAGGAACTCGCAGAGTGAGGATTGACAATGACGAGGATTGAGCGAAGCGCGGTTAACCAACGACCATCACGGCGGCATTTTCTGAGAGGTGCCGGCGTCGCACTCGCCTTGCCATGGATGGAGTCCTTGCCGTCCTTTGCGGCAGAGGGTGGCAAAGCGGCATCGAAAGCGGCGTCCAAGCCACCTCTGCGGTTTGCCTGCATCTACTTCTCTAACGGCGTCGAGCCGGAGCATTGGTGGGCGAAGGGCAGTGGCGCTTCGATGGAGATTGGACCGGCTCTAAAGCCGATGGAGCCGTTCCGCGAAGACATCATCTTTATCCGCGGGCTCTACAACCAGAAAGCACTCGAGTCGACGAGCCCTCATTTGGGCCGTATGGCGAACCTGCTGTCCGGAGAGACCGTTAGTCTCGATCCGAGCGTGATCCGCGTCGGGACAAGCTTTGACCAAATCCTCGCACAAGAGATCGGCGGTCAAACTCCTGTCCGGAGCCTGGTGCTCGGCATCGAGCCTAACGAGCTCAGGCTGGAGGACGGGCTGTCGATGATCTACGGCTCGTGCCTCTCGTGGACTTCGCCCAACAAGCCGGCCGCGAAGGAGATTTATCCATCCCGAACCTTCGACTTATTAGTCGGGGACGGGACTGGCCGCCAGCTTGACCGCAGCATTCTCGATGAGGTGCTGGAGGACACAAAAGCGCTTCAGCCGAAGATTAGCCGCTACGATCGCTTGAAGCTCGACGAGTATCTGGAGTCCGTTCGCAGCATCGAGAAGCGAATTGACCAGGCTTCGAAGGAACAGCGTCTCGAAGGGTGGAAGCCGAGCCTCTCCAAGCCGAACATGCCCCGGCCGGACGACAAGCTGCCGCAGAACGTTCCCGAGCACATGAAGCTGATGCTGGACCTGATTGTGCTCGCGTTCCAAATGGATAAGACCCGCATCGCCACGTTGATGCTGAACAATGACCTTTCCCAGATGAACTTCAACTTCCTGGAAGGTGTTCAGGGCGCTCTGCATCTGGACCTGACTCATAACGGAAAGGCTCCGGCGCTCGAGGCGATGTATCTGAAGACGAACCAGTTCCACGTGCAGCAGTTCGCCTACCTGTTAGAGCGTATGAAAGCGATTGACGAGGGCGGCACGTCGCTGCTGGACAACTCGATGCTGATGCTGTGCTCGAGTCTCTTTGACGGAGATGCGCACAGCGCCGATCAGTTGCCGATTCTGCTCGCCGGCCGCGGCGGCGGTTTGAAACCTGGACGCATTCTGGACTATCTGGACAAGGGTGACGATAACCGGCGCGCGTGCAGCTTGTACCTCACGCTGATGGACAAGATGGGAGTCCACCTGGAGCGCTTCGGCGACACCGACAAGCGGCTCACTGAGATCTAGCTACGGACTCCATCGTCGGGAAGTTGGGTGATCGTGGGATTGGCTCCTTTCTGGTTTGGAGCCGCCCATTCTTGACCCACTGATCTCCGCGAATGGAGAGGTGCTCGATCAGCCGCTGGCGCCACTTCCGAAGCTCCGGTTCTGCTTTCGGGTCCCCGGCAAGATTGTTCAGCTCCTTGGGGTCGTTCTCGAGGTCGAAAAGCTGTTCTTCGCCGTGAAACGCATGATAGATGTACTTCATGCGTCCATCCGTAAAGCCGTTCCAGTTATTCTCGCGGCTGTAGCAGACACCGTGTTCGAGGTCGATGTACTCCCGCCACTCGGCGTTGCTGTTCCTGATCAGCGTCAGCAGACTTGCTCCGTCGAGCTTCGCCTTGGGAGCAGTCCCGGCTGCGTCCAGGAAGGTCGGCAGAATATCCCGCAGTTCGACCGGCTGAGATAATACCTGCCCGCGCTTGGCCGCCACGAGGCCTTCGGGCCACCGAATCAGCATTGGAATCCGCGCCGAGCCCTGATATGCGTACGATTTGCGCCACAAGTGGTGGTCGCCGATCATATCGCCGTGGTCGGAGGTAAAGAGAATGAGCGTTTCCTCCAGCCATCCGCGTTGTTCGAGCACCTCCAGGATCTTGCCGATCTGCTCATCAATGAACTCGATCGAACCGTAGTATCCCTGCCGAGAGGACCTAACCTGCCGAGGGCCCAGATCGCCGTGCCAAATGTCGTCCTTCGGTCCGCTACGCGGAGCATACTTTGCTGCCCACTTCCCGACGGCCGCTTCGGGTATGTCTGCATCCGCATAACGCTTGAAGAATCGCGCGGGAGGATCGTACGGACTGTGAGGACGTGCGAAAGAGACTTTGAGGAAGAATGGCTCCGGACGGTTGTAGCCCTTCAGGAAATTGACCGCTGTTTGCCCGGTCCAGTACGTAGGGTGGAGGTTCTCGGGGAGGGCATACGGTTTGGCCGGGTAGTCGTTGAAGCCGATGCCGGTGGCGTCGGGATCGAGGTGGGGCGCCTGGGACCAGAACCAGGCGCGGTAGTCGCTCCGAAAGTCGGGGGACTGCACGCGTCCGGATTCATCAAGGACGACATGATGGAAGCCGTGAAGGTTCCGCTGCGGGTTGTAGTGCATCTTGCCAATGCCCATGGTGTAGTAGCCCGCATCACGCAGCGCTTGCGGTTTCGTGAACGGGTACCTTGTGGCCATCGCAACCATGTGGAGCATGCCGTGGTTCCAGGGCGAAAGGCCTGTGAGCAGAGCACTGCGGGCTGGAGTGCAAGTGGGGGTCGTGGAATAGGCGCAGCGGAACCGGGCTCCTTCCTTAGCAAGCCGATCAAGGTTGGGGGTACGAATTGCCCTGTTTCCATCCGCCCCGATGCAGTCTCCCCGATGTTGATCGTCCATTAGGAACAGGATGTTGGGCCGGGAAGTGGATCTTTGGCCGCGCAGAATGGCAGGCGCCAAGGCTGCTCCGGCTCCGGTCTTCACTGCCTCCCTCCGGCTGAGTTTCATATGCCCCTCCAGTCGACTTTCAAACGTAGAGCTTACACCATCCGCAGGGATGGCGCGGGCTGTGTTGTGGCGCTAAAAGGAAACGGCCCGCCATGACGGCGGGCCGCATCGGATGAAATTGGCGGGAATTACCAGAACGCCTTGAATCCGAGCTGGATCTGGCGCGGGTAGCCATTGCCGGTCCACGCCTGGCTCGGGAAGAGCGTTCCAAAGTTGGGGTCGTTCGGGTTCGTATTGAAGTTGGAATCGCGCCCGAAGAAGAAGTAGTTTGTCGCGTTGAACGCCTCGATCCGGAACTGGAAGCGCAGCCGTTCTGTGATCTGGGTCATCTTGCTGAGGGCGAAATCCATGTTGAATAGTGGCTGCTTGCGGATCTGACCGCTCCGGAAGGGGTTGTACCGGGAAGCGGCATAATCCGCCACCATCAGCCACGCGTAGTTGGCGGGGTCCTCACCGCAGCCTCGCGCAATGCTGAAGGGTTGAGGCCGGATGGAGCCGTCATTGAACTGCCGGAGCACACAGGGATTCCAGCCCACCACCTGGTGCTTCGACCAATCAACCGATCCCGTCCAATCGCCGCCCACGGTCCGCGGATCCTTCAGCATAATCGCATTGCCAGGGAGGTCGTTCGGTTCTCCCGAGGCAATTTGCGTGAACGTGCTAATCTGCCAGCCGCTGATCAGCCTGTTCAGGAAGCCGCCAGTATTCGCGCCGATCAGCTTGCCCCTGCCAACCGGCAGCTCGTAAACCGTGTTGAACTTGAAGAAATGGGGGCGGTCGTTGAAGTAGAGACCCTGTTGCATGACATTTCTATAGGGATCCGCATAACCCCAGCGCTCGACCATCTTACTCAGCGTGTAATTGGCGAGCAGAGTGAGGTCCCGTCCGATACGGACGTTGTAATTCACCTGGAGCGAGTTGTACCAAATGTTGGACTCTCCACGGCCCCTCTCCAGCAGGTTTCCGTTGAACTGCGGGAAAGGACGGTTGATCTGGAAGCGGGAAATTGTCGGCGCTGTGTAGAAGGTAGTTCCACGGAATTCCTCGATGCCACGGAACGGGTTCGGAACCTGCTCGTTGCAGTAGGCCGGGTTGCCTCCTTCGAGCAGATTGCACTGCTTGCGGAAGTCGGCTGACGGAATATTGAAATCGCGCTCGGTGTTGGCGCCCACTGTCCGGCTCCCGACGTACGACACGTCGAGCGTGCTTGCCGGGCTGAGCTGGAACTGGAAGCCAAACGAGAACTGGTGGACGTACGGAATCCGCATGTTCGGGTTGTACCAGGTGAAGTTCTGGCCCAAGAAGGTCGCATAGCCCAGGCTGGAACCTGCTGGCACATTGATTCCGTTCGGATAAGGGTTGCTGAGGAGGTTGGGGATCAGCGTGCGGCCACCATCGAGGCTGTTGACAAGCGGCGTCGAGGTCGAAAAGCCTGTGGTCAGCAGGAAGTCATTGTTCGGGTTCATGTAGTAGAGCCCGTAGCCGCCCCGCATGACCAGTCTCTGCGTCAGCTGGAACGCGGCGCCAATACGCGGCTGCCAGTTGTTCGTATCCTTGATGCCAACAATCCGCGGGTTGCCGTTGACGCCTGCGAATTCCAACCCTCCCTTCAGATCGCGCAAGTGCGGATAAAGGGCGAGCATGTCGGCCGGAATCTTGCTGGCGATCGGGCTTGGCGCGCTGGGATTAAAGCCGCGGTTCAGCCGGTTGTACTTCTCGTCGGGAGGCAGATTATAATCCCACCGCAACCCAAGGTTCAGCGTCAATCGCCGCGTCACCTTCCAGTCGTCCTGGATATAAGGCGCGAAGTACCATTGGCGGAAGAACGGATAGACAGGGTAGTTGACCGAGCCTTCCACGCCGCCGAGGAGGAAAGACGCGTAGGAGTCTCCGGAGTCCGGCTCAACCTGATTCCATAGCCGTGAGGTCCAGCGCGGCCATGAGTTGAACAGGAGAATGTCGCCGCTGTTCTGCTGGATGTAGTGCCCGCGCCGCAGGTCGATTCCGAACTTGATCGTGTGGCTTCCGGCGACCTTTGTCACATTGGCCATCAGGTTGTAGTTGTTTGTAATGTTAATGCCCTGGCCTCGTCCAAGCGGACTGTAAAGATCTCCGTCGTTGCTGTTGCCGGGCCGGAAGTTCCACCGGCCGAAGTATGCCGGGCCGGGCAACTGGCTCAGGAGCGACTGCGGCAAGCCGAGCTGGGACAAATCAAAGTCGACATTTCCACGCCCAAACCCCTTTTCGATAAAGCGGTTGTAGGACGCTCGGACGTTGAAGACCAGCGTTGGGCTCAGATTGCTCACCCAGTCGATCACGTATGCATCGTTGATGCGCTGGAAGGGCTGCTGGCCATCCATGCCGGGGCCGGAGCAGATGCCATTGATGCAGCGGTCTTCCGTGCGATCGTTCGAGGCATGCCGGAAGAACGTGCGGTGATTGTCGCCGATATTGAAGTCGAACTTGAGGATCAGGTTGTAGAAATTATCGGTGGCCGGATACTCCGGATTGAGCAGGTTCTGCGTGGAATAGCGAACGCCGCTGGTGGTCGCGTTCGGCTGCGGCATGAACTGCGATACGGCGCGCGCGACCGGGTGAATCATGTTCTGCGGAATGATATTTCCCGGAAACGGGTCGCGGATGGGATCGCCATTGGCATCGAAGCGGGACGTGAACGGGTTGTAGATGGTGATCGGAGCACCGTTTGCGGTTCTCAGCTTGCTGAAATCGCCGTTCCGCATCTCCGGGGACGGGAAGGAGTTGCGCAGGAACTGCGGCCAGAGCTCATAGTAATCCTCGATGCTGCCGAGGAAGAAGCCCTTGATGTAGGAATCCCTGGTCATGAGCTTGGGGATCAGCAACGGGCCGGACACCTGGCCGCCGTACTGGTCCAGGCGGTGGCCGGGGCGCTCGGCTCCGACGGCGTTGTTCTGGAACGTGTTCGCATCGAGAAACTTCCGCCGCATGAACTCCCAGCCGGTTGCATGGAAGTCATTCGTCCCGCTCTTGAGCACGACGTTGAAGACTCCGCCGCCCGTCTTTCCATACTGCGCATCGTAGGAGTTTTGCTGGACGCTGAACTCCTGCACTGCGTCGACGATGGGTACGTACGCAATGTTGTTGCCGCCCATCTGTCCGTTGTTCGGCGCTCCGTCCATCAGAAACTCGTTGTTCGATTGCCGGCCGCCGTTGACGGACCACTCCGCGATCGCTCCATTATCGAATGGCCTCTGCCAGATCGCGGCTCCGCGGAACGTGACCCCCGACATCATCGAACCCAGCATGAAAGGATTGCGAGAATTCAACGGTAATTCTGCTACCTGAGTCGTGTTTACGACACCAACGCGGCTCGCGGTCTGAGTTTCCAGAAGTGCGGCCTCAGTTGTAACGCTGATTGATTCCGAAACCTGGCCGACTTCCAAGGTAATGTTGATGCCCAGAATCTTGCCAACCTCAACGATTACATTCTCGTGAATGGCTTGTTTGAACCCTTGCGCCGTCGCCGTTAACGTGTACTGGCCCGGCCGCAGGAACGGGATGCTGTAAGAGCCCTGGCCATCCGTAGTAGCTGTTGTGGTCTCGTTAGTGTTTACGTTCTTGGCTTGGACAACTGCGTTAGGGATTGCACCTGAGGAGGTGTCCAGAACGCGTCCTGTGATTGTTCCACGAAACTCTTGGCCGAATGACACGGTCGCGAGGAATCCGACACAGAGAACTCCTAAGAGTCTCTTCCACATGATATTTACCCCCTTTGACAAACCAGCGGTGTGTAAGATACATTACCCCCAACACTCAATACGCGCGGCTAAACGCTGATTTGCTAGCGTTACAGCCTATCTAAAGTTCATTTGGAATGCAAGGGGACTTTTGAGAGAAATGTCGACAGTTATTCGTATCTAAGTAAGAAGTGTTACAGAGGTTCTTAGCGACCAATGTGTCACTTATCCGCTGCTGACCCGGCGCGGAGCCGCACCTCGATCCGGCAGTTTCGCTCGATGTCATACCAGCAGCCGTCCGCGCGCGATTCCACTCGCGACGAGCACTCCACCTCGCCGTTTTCAGCCAGCAGAGCTACCGTCAGCACGCCGCTCTCCGCGCCTGCAATTAGCGCAAGCCGCTTTGAATTCGGCGCCATCACATCTTCTGGATAACGAATCTCCATCAGGTTCAGCGGGCTGTAATACCGCTTTAACCACTTGCTAAGGCCGTCGAGACCCGGATAAATCATACGCTCTGTCAGATTCATCATGTCGAGTTTGTCGCGGACCTCCAGCTTGACGGATGCCGGTATTACAATCTTCCGGCACAGATCCGGTGCGATCCGCTCAAGCCAGTGATCGAGGCGCGCCGTGGCTGGCGACATGATGGAGAGGAAAGCCGCCTGATTCACAATCCTGTCGTCCAGCGACGGCGGCTCGAGGAAGAGCACCGCGCCTCCTTCCAGGGAGCTCAAACGGCGATCGAACTCCGCGAGCGAGGTTGCATAGCTGTCGAGCATGTTCGTCGTGAAGACAACAGCGTTCTCCTCCTCGAGCATCTGGCGCAGTTCCTTCGGAAGGCGCTGATGGACGCGCATGATATCCACCCGCCAGATGGCGCCGTCGTGCGCCAGTTCCTCCATATCCTCTGTCGCGAAGTGTGCGGCGACGTGCGGAGAGTACGTCCAGTCGAGCAGCCGTGTCGGAAGGCCGTGATGCTGTGCTACTGCGAGCCAGTGCCAGAAGGATTCCCCTGAACCGCTGTTCCGATGCCCATATTTGCGGAAATTGCGGAGGAGACTGCTTTCGATCTGATGGTAAGGACCGCCGAGACGCATTAAACTCGTCCGGAGATCCCACTTTGCGTTCGACATGCCCCGGAACACAAAGGGTCCTCGAAATCGTCCGTGCGGGGCATACCAGCTATCCCGGAAGACTTCTTCGTTCAACTCGTTCCAGTTGCGAATTCTGACTTCCGTCAAATCCGTCTCCTAGCGCACGCGGACCATCGCCTCCGTCCACTCGGGCAGTTCGTATTTGCCGAATCGCAGATCGACCGTGACGACGTGCAGACCGGGCCGCACAGGCCGGAAGCGCGCGGTTGCCCTACCTTCGGACTGCGCCCGGATTCGGACGCTCTTTTCTTCGGAGATGAGCTGGATCCCTGCCGGGGGACGCCACTTCACCTGAAAATCCTGCCCTGCCGCTGAATGATTCATCACCCGGAGCTCCAGCGTAAACTCGCCAGGTGAAACCTCCTGGGCATACGGATAGACGCGAGCCCAGCTCTCATCGATCATGAAATTCCGATCCGGCCACGGCGAGAGCTCGTCGATAATCTGCATCCTCTTCCGCAGTTCCCGGCGCATCCGCTCGTAGTGCGAATCATCGAACTGGAACATCGGCTCCACGTGCTGATTGATCAGCCACGCCTTCGGATAACGGTTCAGCACGTTCAGGCAGTACAGATAACCTTCTCCTTCCCGAAGAAAATTGCGGTTGTGCAGGCAGTAATCGTCGATGCCCGACGGCGTGAAGGAATCGCCCACAAAGAAGATTTCATCCGTGTTTCGCCTGATGTGCAGTCCGCCGTGATAGAGCGTCTGGCCGGGGAAGTAATGGAAGGTCATTTCAAACTCGTTCCACTGGAGCTTGCGGCCGTCCGGCTGGGGTTTCCCGGCAATCGGCGATGTTGTCAGGCACGGCATCCGGTACCGGGACGGATGAAGCAGGATGTCGGTCATCGCTTCGGTGTGGTAGACCGGCGCGCCAAAGTGGTCGGAGACGGACTGTACGTGATCCGTGTGATCGTCGTGGTAATGGGTCACCCAAATTCCGGTCAACCGCCGGAACTTTCCCTGCTGCCGCGTCTGCTCCAGGGTCTTCAAGATGTCGCGATAGCCGCCATCCACCAGGAACGCTTCGCCGGACTGCGACAAAATCAATCGCGAGTTGGCGATTGGGACAATCCAGGACGGCAGCCTCTCCTGCCGCGCCATGGGCATCGAGTTCACCGCTTTGCCGTCGAGCACGCTCCGCGAACGGATCCGTAAACTCTCTTCGCCCCAGTACCACAGCAGCGCATCCGTCTCGAAGTGGCTCGTCATCAGCGACTGGAGGCGGCGAATCAGGCTGTCAATCACCGCCTGCGGATCTTCGATCGGCTTTCCTCGCGCGGGAACCAGAATGTCCGGCTTTGCCTCAGCGATCTGCCGCAGGCTTGCCACGAGGGCTCCGGCGCGCGCCGCATAGCCGTGATATCCCCGCGTCTTCGACTCCGGAATCGCGTCCTGCAGGCTGTACAGGTCGGCAAGCCGGCCGCCTTCGAGAATCAGATCGCCCGTAAACGCCACCCGCTTCCCCTGCGTTTCAAGGATGTAGGAAACCGCCCCGGGCGTGAAGCCCGGTGTATCCAGCACGCGAAACCGGAGACCCTCCAGGTCGAGCGTTTCCCCGCCGCGAACTCTACGCCCTGCCGGAATGGGCCTTGCCGGGACCTTTGTGCTCGGCTGCGCATAGTCGTGAAATCGCGCCGTCTCGAACTTCTCCCAGAAGGACATGGGATTCGTAAGATACTCCTGTTCCCGCTCTGGAATGACTGCCGCCGAGCCGCGCCGCACCGCCGCTTCGCCTGCGGCCGCTACATCCCGCCGCGCGTGCGTTAGAAGCACATAGCGCGCAGGCTGTGGTCCTGGATCGGAGTACACCGCGACTGCGCCGACCCGTACCGCGTTTACGGCGCCCGGTTTTAGCTGAACGTTGGAGGGGAGCGCGCCAGCCGCTGGCAACGCGGCGGCCAGCAGAATCAAAGAGAGGGAAAATCTGCGGCCCATAGCTTCAACGAGTGTAATGCAGTAGGAGCCGTAAAGGATCGGGGAAGGGAAGCTTTATCGCGTCAAATTCTCGGGCCGGTACGCGACGCTCGCAGGGATTGGTACTGCAAGAAGAATCAGTGTCCGCCAGCGGTGGCCGGCTGCGGCTTGTAAGTGCCGAAGCGCTTCGCGATGGGGATGAGTTCCGGATAGAACTGAACGAAGGTGTTGTCGACGGCGCCGTGAGTGGAATGGCATTGCTCGCAGCGGTTGCCGGGCGGAATTGGCTTGACAGTTCGCTGGTTGTTGCGAGGGTTCAGATCGAAGAATGCCCATCCGGTCTTGGGGAAACGGCGCGAGTCCTTGACATTCGCCTCGAGTCCAACCAGCGCCCCCTGGTAGTGCCCGTGCCGGTTGATGGAGCCTTCGGACTCCGACTCGCGGACTTCCAGGATGAGGATCGTTCCATCAACCCACTGGCCCGTTCGCAGGAACTCCCGATAGGACGAGGGGTTGACGTAGACATTGTCGAAGCGCAGGCGGGCTCCGGGTTCGGGGCGATTGGGGCCGTAGGTCATTCCGAGCCCAGACGAAAGAAAGATCCACTCGCGGTAGTTCGACGGCCGGATGAGCTGGCCGTCTTCGGTGAACTGAGCCTTATCATCTGCATAGGCGGACATGACCGCGGCGACGGCCAGGACGGCAGCGAGTTTCATGGAGATAGAGTACAACAAGTGAAATGGCTGGGCTGGTTGGGAATGGCCTCTCTGATACACTCTCGGTGTTGCGGGAGGGAGCATCGGAATCGCTCTGGCTGGTTGGGAATGGCCTCTCTGATACACTCCGCGTACGGCCGACCTCGGACCATGGCGTGGCTCTGGCTGGTTGGGAATGGCCTCTCTGATACACTCCGGGTCCTTCAGCAGGTGGACCACAGCCCCGCTCTGGCTGGTTGGGAATGGCCTCTCTGATACACTCCTTAAGACAGTAAAGAATGAAATGCGCAAGGCTCTGGCTGGTTGGGAATGGCCTCTCTGATACACTCCTGTGCTGTGTGCGCAGCTTGACCCGGTGGCTCTGGCTGGTTGGGAATGGCCTCTCTGATACACTCGGGATGATATATCAGCATATATGTGTGCGTGCTCTGGCTGGTTGGGAATGGCCTCTCTGATACACTCACTTGAAAAAGTCATTCCGCGTACGCGTATGCTCTGGCTGGTTGGGAATGGCCTCTCTGATACACTCTCTCTCCCGTTGAGCCTCACGACGATTTCGGCTCTGGCTGGTTGGGAATGGCCTCTCTGATACACTTTTGGCAGGCGGACACGATCATCGTTCTGTGCTCTGGCTGGTCGGGAATGGCCTCTCTGATACACTGTCCTCCTTCATATGCTATATACCCTCACCGCTCTGGCTGGTCGGGAATGGCCTCTCTGATACACTTCGTGCTTTCTCCTATACGCGCGCGCGCAAGCTCTGGCTGGTCGGGAATGGCCTCTCTGATACACTACGCGGGAAGAGCGAGATCTGATTGAGCGCGCTCTGGCTGGTCGGGAATGGCCTCTCTGATACACTACGCGGGAAGAGCGAGATCTGATTCGGCGCGCTCTGGCTGGTCGGGAATGGCCTCTCTGATACACTACTGATCGAGAGATCGCTGCGATGCTCGGAGGCTCTGGCTGGTCGGGAATGGCCTCTCTGATACACTCCGCACAGGTACGGCGTGTGATCCTCCGGCGCTCTGGCTGGTCGGGAATGGCCTCTCTGATACACTGCGATGATGGCTATGATACGCATCATCGTCGCTCTGGCTGGTCGGGAATGGCCTCTCTGATACACTCGCAATCGCATACTCAGCCGCAGCCGTCAGGCTCTGGCTGGTCGGGAATGGCCTCTCTGATACACTCAGCTCAAGATTTCATCTAGCCACTGGCGCGCTCTGGCTGGTCGGGAATGGCCTCTCTGATACACTCTTGCAGTCGATGGGTCTCGCTGGAACTCAGCTCTGGCTGGTCGGGAATGGCCTCTCTGATACACTAAGGATCACGGCCTGGCTCGGCTCTGGCGTGCTCTGGCTGGTCGGGAATGGCCTCTCTGATACACTCGAAGCCGTTTTGCAGGTTCTTAGCGCCGCGCTCTGGCTGGTCGGGAATGGCCTCTCTGATACACTAGAAGCCGGCGACGGAGTCGGGAGCGACGCGCTCTGGCTGGTCGGGAATGGCCTCTCTGATACACTCGCCGCTTTCGCAAGGCCCGGAGAGCGCCGGCTCTGGCTGGTCGGGAATGGCCTCTCTGATACACTCGTCTGGGATACGATCGTGCCCGTCCCGTTGGCTCTGGCTGGTCGGGAATGGCCTCTCTGATACACTCCCAGCTCAGACGCGCCGCCTCTATGATCTGCTCTGGCTGGTCGGGAATGGCCTCTCTGATACACTTCAGCATGTCGCGATGGATGCGGCATTCTTGCTCTGGCTGGTCGGGAATGGCCTCTCTGATACACTTACAGCAGCTAAACGAGATATTTCGGGCAAAGCTCTGGCTGGTCGGGAATGGCCTCTCTGATACACTCGCAGCGCCGAGCGAGCAACGTCTGCCAGTGCTCTGGCTGGTCGGGAATGGCCTCTCTGATACACTGCTGCCGAATTCGCGGGCAACGCTACGAATGCTCTGGCTGGTCGGGAATGGCCTCTCTGATACACTCAGGCAGGCCATCGCGATGCGGTGGCTTGCGCTCTGGCTGGTCGGGAATGGCCTCTCTGATACACTCCGCCACAGCGTGTTCCGGAGCCGCTACAGGCTCTGGCTGGTCGGGAATGGCCTCTCTGATACACTACAAGCTTCTCCGGGCGTCCTCGCCAGTCGCTCTGGCTGGTCGGGAATGGCCTCTCTGATACACTTTGACTGGGATTCGGCCCTTGACCTCGAGCGCTCTGGCTGGTCGGGAATGGCCTCTCTGATACACTATCGGTGGCGCTCGGTTGGAGGGCGTGTCCCAGATGTAGTTGAAGGTTGGTGGTAGACGGCGGCCGGCTTCGATT
>ERZ777003.1655-NODE-1655-length-31388-cov-10.710720_pt1 | contig 31388 bp, 34 predicted proteins | sample MGYA00374956_ERZ777003 | MGnify/ENA primary metagenome ERZ777003 (study PRJEB29302, sample SAMN06268252) | bioreactor metagenome | isolation source: Joint BioEnergy Institute, California, USA | place: USA:Joint BioEnergy Institute, California, USA | collected... | reverse complement strand
GCACGAGACCGGCAATCGCCGGTCCCGTCACTCCACGCCCAACTTTTTGGCGATCTTGACCAGCAGGTCGTAGTTCAGCTCGCCGTAGCTGGCGGCGTCCACCGCATGGCCCAGCACCGTGTCCTTGCGGCCACGCTTCTCCGACAGCTCCTTAGCCGACCGGCGCGGCAGCCACAGGGTTGACTCGTGCAGAATGCGGAACACCGCGTTACGGATGCCCAGCGGGGCACGAGGAGCGTCGTCGCGGCCAACATCGTAGGTGAAGGTCGCCTCCTCGATCAGCTCCCGCATCACACGGGTCACCTTGTCCTGGAGGGTGCGAACATCAGCCGCCCACTCCTTGACGTTGCGCCACACGCGCACGACATGATGGTTCCCGTTGCCGCTGAGCTCGTTGAGAACCGCCTCAGGGGTGCTCAATTCACCACTCCCATAAGTTCGTTGTAGATTCGTTGCCAAACCTTCGAAGACCCGCCGGTGGCGTAGGCGTAGCCCTTCGGTGGGATCAGTGACGCTGCCTGGTCGAAACCGATCCAGTACGCGTAAGGCCAGAAGCCGCTGTCCACGATCCAAACCGCACGGGCCACGTCGTCGTACCCCATGCACGCCACGTAGTGGTACGTCGTCCGCGCCCCGTAGCTTGGGTTAGGGGAGCCCTTCACGCCCCGGGGGCGGTTCCCAGCCGGAACCACCCAGTTCATGACGACCCCGTAGCCGGAGTCGATGGAGTAGACGATGTCAGCCCACAGCTTGTCCTTCTGGGCCCGAGTCGGCGGGTCGTTGCGAATCTCGGTGACCGCGTACTTCGCGTCAGGCAGGTACCGGTTCAGGACGATCTGGATCTGGCTGATGTGGTCGGTGCCGTCCCTGTCGTCCCAGCCGTAGTTGCCCTCCAGCTCCTCAGTCTGGCGGGCGATCTCACGCTCCGGGACGAAGATGCCGTGTCCGCTCAGGACGTTCTGGATGCTCGCCGGGCCGCACCAGTAGCCGGTCTCCTGGCCCACGATGCTGCGGTCGTAGGGGAGAACCCGCTCGGTCACGCCTTCTTCTCGTCGCCCTTCTCGACCTTGGCCTTCTCGTCCTTGCGCTCCACCGCGTGCGGCGTCCGCTCGACATGCCGGTGCAGCTGCTGCAGCCGGAGCGCCTCATCGATCAGGGCCTGCACAGCCCTCTCCAGCGGCGTCACATCCAGCGGGGTCTTCAGCGCGTGGGCGGTCACCCGCAGGTTGGCTAGCGCCTTGCGAACTTCGTCAACAGCCTTATCCATCAATCCTCCTTGACAATTCGGCCCGGCCACGCCAACGCCATCAGCAGGGCGCACAGCCCGGCCAGGCCGGAAACAGACACAACCTGCTCCCAGTTCACATCGAGCAGGCCAGCAGCGTTGGTGCCCAACATGCCCAGCGCCGTCTGGGCGACCGTCCGAACGGTCCGCTCAAACGCACGCTCAAAGAACTTGCGAGAATACATAGCCACCTACCCAGAACCCTATGCGAGACGCCCCACGCCACGGGAGAAGAACTGACCAATACGGTTGAGACCCATACCAATACGCACACCAAGCAGGGCGTCCGCCGTGGGCACCGAACGCTTCTTGTCGGTCAGGGATTCAAAAATGGAGTCCACAATCGCGTCCGCCACTGGACGAAAGGCTGCCTTTGTGACGCGGTAAACCGCGTCGTAGTAGGCCAATTGGATCTGTGAACCCATTTCCCCTCCCCACACCTATAGATTAGCACAAACTTTCGAATTAGACGGACATCTTGGCCGCATTGTTTGCCTCCTGCAAGCGAGTTCGCTGTTCCTCGCTCAATCCAGTTACGTGGGGGAGGATTTCATCCACGGCGTCAGTCAGAACGATGATCGCCTGCCTGAGTTGTGCGATCTGGGTTTGCAATTCGTTGTTCATGGCGGCCACCGCGCGAAGAACGTCGATAGTCATGTCGGTGACAGCCTGCGCCGAATCGACCCTTCGGGTTTCCCGGCTCAAGATGTACTCGACAACCTTAGTGACGATGCCGCCGATGACGGCACCGCCACCCCCAGCTACCAGAAGTTCGACAAACATCACAAATCGTCCATCGCCTTCCAGTACCACAAGCACGGACCTGGGTGGATCGCCGAACCGATCCAGACGCCGCCCACGTACCGGTTGCCCTCGCCGTGGGTGACCAGGTTGGTGGTGTCCTCCCACTGCACGACGGGGGTCCCGCTGGCCTCCTCGCCGATCCACACACGCACCGTGTTGTCGGGATAGGTGTAGCGGATCGTGTAGAGCTGGCCGCTGGTGGGGACCGTGTGGGCGTAGGTGGGCCCCTGGATGGTGAACTGGGTTGGGCCGGTGCCGGTCACGACCGAGATCCCGTTCTGGGGGGCGATCAGGCCAGCGTCATAGAACCGGATGCCCAGCCAATTCTTCATGTTGTAGTTCGACGCCAGGACGATGATCGCGGTGCCGTCGCCGGTGTTGCCGAACCAGCCCGGCTGGGTGGCGAGACCCACCTTGATCTCAACGGTGTCGCTGCGCAGCGGGGCATACCACAGCACCGCCGTGCTCTGCCACAGCGACAGGCCCTGGCCGAAGATGTCGGCGGCGTTGCGGGCAGCCATGCCGAACTGGGAGGCGGGCACACCGACCAGCGGGTGCATGCCGGGGCGCCCATACTTCGGCACCCAGCGGTCGCCGACCTCGTTGCGGTTGAACTTGTCCTCGTACATGGCGGCGACGAACTCGTCGGTCGAAAGCGGGCTCAGCGGGAACCTCGGCTCGCGACGGATCACCCGCCCGTACCGGACTTTGATCGGACCCTCGTCCGGCAGCACGATGAACATCTCGAAGTTCGAGCCGTTAGGGACATGGTCAGTGTCCCCGGCTGGCGCGGTGAAGATCACCTTGTCGGCGTCCACCACGCCCTCGATGGTCGCCAACTCCGATCCGGCACGGTTGGTCACCAGCACATAGGCCTCCGTGCCGGGCGGGAACTCCATACCTCTGGGCAAAAAGTAGGTGTACTTCCAGGCGCCCATGCGGGTCAGCACCATGGTGCCCAGCGACGGCTCGGTGCGCAGATTGATCATTTAGGTCACCTAAACAGTTGCTGTGTTGTCCTCGGCAGGTACCAATGCGTAGCGAAGGTCGGAATCGACTTCGACGGACCGAGATTCACCAACCACATGGGCACTGCGGTCGCCGCCATCGACAGCGGCGAGGCGGACATCGGCCACCACATCCGCGATGCGGGAATCATCGGCCACTACGACTCGGCGGTCATCGGACTCCACCACCACGTCGCGGTAGTCCGGCGGCACCACCACGATCTCGCGCAGCTGGCTGGTGATGACCCAGAAGTTGGCCCCGACATCAAGCTCCGCACCGGCGGCGTAATCGACACTGCCGCCAGCAATGGACAGGTGCTCGACCTCCAGGCTGGCGGCGGCCACGGCACCGTACTGGGCGGCGGCCTGCATCGTGGCCAGCACCTCCAGGTCGGCGTCGGCAATCGGGCCGGAGGTTGCTGATGCCACCAGGTCGGCCAGAACCGGCAGGGTGGTGGTCGAGGCCGGAGCCAACCGGTGGAAGTCTGCGTTGAGGAAGGCGTTCACCATCACGTGGCCTGTGATGGGCCGGTTCCGCGTCACTGAGGCGTCGATGCCCGCCAGGGTGTCGAGGGCCGTGCCGATGAACTGGCCCCGCGAAGCGACCGCTGGCCGGTTCACCGTCACCGCGCCCTGCGACTGCGCCAGATGCCCCTGCGAGGCCCCGGCTGGCCGGTTGACCGTCACGCCCAGGGCTGTGTCGGCCACCCCGTACTCGGTGGCCGAACCTGTCGTGTCGGCATTGATCGCCAACGTGGTGGCGACATTGGCGTAGCGGAAGCCGGTGGTGGTCAGGACCCCATCGACGAACAGGTGACCCTGGGCGTTGGCGGCCAGGTGGGGGCCGGTGATGGGTGCCGAGGTGACCCCAAGGTTGGCTGCGGCGAACGTGGCCCGAGAGATCTGGCCAGGGCGATTCACCGTCACCGTCAAGGCGGCCTCGATGGGCTTGAAGCGGGCGGTGTCAGCCGCCCAGGTGGCCAGAATCGACAGCGGTGCAGCATCGGCGAACCGCTGGTAGGCGCTGCTGTAGGCGACGAAGTACACCCCACCGTCACGGCCAGCGACACCGGGGTAAGGTCCGACGCCGCCCGCGCCACCGCCGCCACCAGAGCCGGGGAGCGGGTGCGTGCTGCGGGAGCCGGTGCCGCCGCCCCTGCCACCGAGAAAGAGCCGGTTGTTGTAGGTGATGTTCGGCGCGTTGTTACCGGGCGGGCCGTTGTTCTGGTTCGTCCCAGGGCCGCCGCCGCTCGCGGTCACCGTTCCGATGCCGGGGATGTTAACGACGGTGGCTCCGCCGGTGAGCTGTGCTGCCCCGCCAGCGCCGACCGTTCCGGTGATCGTCGTGGTGCCGGAGGCCGGGAAATGCACGCCCCGCTCAATCGTCACCGGCGTTGACCAGGAGCCAGCGTGGCCGCCGCCACCTGCGCCCCAGATCGCGCCACCGCCGCCACCACCGCCGCCGCCGATGGCAACGATGTCCACCTTCTCCGCCCACGATGGGATCGTGTAGGTAAACGACCCGGCGGTGGTGTAGCCGGTCCAGTTCGGCGGGGTCAGTTCATAACCCTCAGAGTGCGACTTGACCCAGAGCGTGGTCCCGGCGAAGTCAATGTTGCCTGCGGACCGTTCAGCGCAGAACATGCCACTTGAGCCGCGTTCGCCAACCAGCATTCGCGCCTCCTCGGAGGCGCTACTGTAGGTAACGGCAGCTCGCGTGGTCAGCGTCGGATCACTGAAATGGGCGTTGGTCGTCAGCGACAGCCACAGTCGCAGGATGATCTCGTTGGCGATGCCGGCGATTGCCACGTTCGCCACAACTGTGGAGGAGTTGCCGTAGAAGTTGCTGCCCTTGCCGATGAACCCAACATCGGTGTAGGACAGGCAGATCCCACACATTTGCGCGACGCTGGTGGAGCGGGTGAAGGTAATCGTCTGGGGGCCCGGCGGCGGATTCAAGAGGGCGAACACGACGAAACCGACCCTTGTATCATCGTTCGCCTCTTCGCCGCCGAGCAGCGTCATCGGCACCCCGCCGTAGGTGCACTGGGCGTTGAACTCGTTGTACCTGCCCCAAGCGCCGCTGGGAACGCCGGAGATCGTGACACCACCAGTGACCACCACGATGACGGCGGGGTGCGGGCCGCTGACAGAATGCGTCCACTGCAGCTGCGCACCGGAGGTCGCGACCTCACTCGTGGTGGCCGACTGGAAGGTGACTGCCATTTACGCCGCCAATGGCCCCAGGGAAAGCCCGCACGAAGTCAGGGTCAAGGTGTCGCCCGGCTGCACCGATTTCGAAACCGAAAGCTGCGCCGACCACAGGAAGTTACCGTTCGAAGACGCGTCCCACACGCTGATGTGCGAGATCGTCTCGTTTGCGGTCATGTTCCAGGAAGGGTTGGTCCCGGTCAGCGCAATCGAACCATTCGCTGCTGCAGCGAAAGTCGCCTGCGAGCGGGTCGTCACCGCCGACAGATTGGAAGTGCCGTTCGCCCCCGGGTCGCCAGTGTGCAGCTGCACGTAGGTGCCGCCCGGCGGGGTGAACGCGGTGCCCCGCAAGATGTTCAGCCACCGGTTGGCGAGATTGGTGGTATGGATGCCTACCGTCATTCCTTGTCTTCCTCCTCGGGCCGACTCACCTCAGCCTCGGCCCACGCGACCAATGTCAACGGAATCTCGTCCCTGCGCTCCACTCACAGCTCCTTGACGGCTATCTGGATCGTTCGGTCGTCCTCGCGTCCACCATTCGTCTCGATATGGACGGTCACCTCGTGGACGGTGTCAACGTCGCCACCAGACAGCCATACCGTGGTCGTGGTGGTGGTGTGCGAGACGGAATCCACCGACAGGTTGCCGGTGGCCGTGGCGGTGGCGTTCGAGATCGTGTCGCCAGCGGGTTCAAGCCACTTCGCCCAGTCGATGGTGTAGTCCAGGACCGCGTCCGGGTCCTTAATGAACTTCTTCAGCGCCATTCTCTATCTCCCGAACAAGCCTCTTCAGCTCCAGCAGCGACGCGGCCTTGTCCACAGTCGTCACCGTCACCTGTCTCGTCTTGCCGTCAACAATGTGCGCCGTGCCGTCAAGCATCACCCGGACAATGTCCAGGGCGACGCGATTCCTGTCCGGCACGCGAGCCGGAAACTTCTCCATCGCCACATCACCCCAGCGAAGGCTGCCAGTCCTTCAGCGACCAGTCGTCAACTGCGCCACCGTTCGAGAAGAAGGCCCTCGTGATCCTGATCCCGCCGAACCGGTACTGCGGGCCGATGTTCACCTGGTTCTGGCTGGGCGTCCATTCGAGGCCAATCGGCTCGTCGTTCTTCAGCACGACATACGTCTCGCGCTCGACATCCCAGTACATCGACCACGTGCCGGAGCCGCCAACCGCCTTCGACGCCCGCAGAGAGACGTTGCCGATGTTCCCGCTGAAAATCCCGCAGGAGGTGTCATTGACCATCAGGCACACAACCTGCGAGCCGTCACGGGCGCAGTGCATCATCAACCCGACATGCGGGTCCACGACGCCCTGGTAGGTGATCAGCCTGCCCTCAACGCGCTGGGCATCCGACGCGGTAGCGCGAATGTAGATGGCCGACTGGTGCCCGTCGGTCGTGCCCCTAAACCTCGCCTCACCGTTGACGAGCTGAATGTGGTTCCCGGTGTTCGACGCGGTCACCCACAGCGAGCCGAGCGACGAGCGGTTGAAGTCGTCGTAGAAAGCCTGGTCGTCCTGCGCCGGGTTGACGGCGCTCAACGCCGCCCAGATCAGCGCGCCTGTCGCCCCCATCGCCGCGCTCACCTGCTGCGGCGTCATGGTCGTCGCGTTGATCGACGCCGGTCTGAACTCCGCGCCGATATCGACCGCGTATGGCCCCTGCGAGATGCCGAGCACGAGTATCTGGCTCCCGTCGGTGGCCATGTTCTTGACGCACACGAGATGCTTCTCACCGGCGACGGCAATGGTGGACGGCATCTGAAACTCGTATCGGGTCGGCGCATTAGTCAGCAGGCCGGAAACGTCGTTGCTGATCCACACTCTGGTGGCCCCGCCGTCCTCCAGGATTCGCCACACCTCGACGTAGACGTTGGACGGCGTGCCGGAGTACCGCTGCATGATCACCGAGCAGGTGTCGTAGACGACGCTGCGCTCAGCCGGGATCAGGCAGCCCAGCCCGTCGCTGTTCTCGATGATCCACATCGGCAACTCGGCGGTGACACGGTTGCCGTCAATCGTGTGGCTGTGGCCGCTTGAGGTCTCCGTCTGGCCCCAAACCATCCACTGGATGAACAGCGACTCGATGAAGGAGACATCCGAAATCGGGTGCATCGACACCCACGCCGGGTTTCTGGCATAGCCGGTGAAGTTCGCGATGGCCATGTTGGCCAGGTTCTCCTGGTTGACGACGGTCTCCCGCCGGAAACCCAGAAGATCTGCCACCCAGTCCACGAACGCCTGCACCACGCTCGTCACCGGGTTGACCACCGCGCCGACCAGAACCTGGCCGATCTGGGTCAGCGACTGGATGACGTTGAGCAGATCGTTCCACCGGTCGTTGAGCCAGTCACCCAGGGCCACCAGGATGTCGATAAACGTCTCCACCCCGTTGTAGACCAGGCCGGTCAACGCCTCGAACAGTGCCTTGAGCAGAAGCACCGGGAACGGGGTGGCTCCGTCCGGGAACAACCCCGCGAACATGCTCTGCGACGCGTTCGCCCACTGCGGCGACGACTGGACCTGGGACTTGTAGGCGTTCTCAACATTCGCCTGGGTGCGATTGGCGAGGCCAGAAATGCCGGTACCGGAGACACCCCAGTCCCCGGTATCGACATAATCTGGATTGTCCTTAGTCGGTAGACCGCTCACTATTGCTGCTTATCCAGGTTGTCCAAGTCGATGCCCAGCTGTTTTGCGAGTTCCTTCAATGTCCGCCATTTGCCGACCAGCTCCTTGGCCAGCCGTTCCTGGTCGGCGGGGCTGCCGTTCTTGACGATCTCGGCGAGCCTCGGATCGACCTGCTCCAGGAACTCCTGCCCGTACTTCTTCCAGAAGTCCTCGGGCGGATGGTCAACGATCCGCGCGAACCCGATCAACCCGGCGGCACCCTCGATCCACTTCGTCTGCAACTCGGGATGATGACGAAACCCGAAGTCCCACAGCATCCGAGACAGCGAGCGGCAAAGCTGCGGGGTGGCAATCGGGACCGGCATCGTGGCAGCCGGACGGGGATCGGGGCAGCCAGCCGCCCAGCACCAGGCGGCGAACTCCTCCGGGTCGTTAGGGTCGCAATCCTGCTGCAAAGGATGCATTCGAATTCAACCCCTCCTGCATAAAGTTTATCAGTTAGTTCGGCTAAGAAATCAGGTGCACGCCAATATCCTGAAGCACCACAAGGAACTTCTGGAAAGCACGCGCCTGGCGCTCGCCGAGACTCATCGTCGCCTTAGCCTCGCCGATGGTCACCTCGTAGTCGAGCGACCTATTCTCGGCGTGATCCCAGGAGGGCAGGATCTCCTTGACCGGGTTGACGAAGATGTAGTTCGGGTACTCCTTGCACGTCGAACCGACTCGCGAGCCGATGTCGAAGTGCAGGCCGGGCAGAATCCAGCGGGTACCCTCCAGCGACAGCTTGTGCGAAGTTTCCGGCCTCGTCGCCAGGAAGCCGCCACGCAGGGCCGCCAGCGCCGACAGCGACCAGGCGTTGTTCTCTGCGCCGTTCTGGAAGATCTCCCACAGGTGCACCCAGCCGAGCTGCTGCGCGCGGGTGGTGTTCTTCCAGTACAGCCAGGCAGCGATGGTGCCCTGAAGGAACGGCATGATCAGGTCGGCGGCGATCACGCCAGCCGTTGAGAACCCGCCGAGCAGGAAGTACCCAAGCAGGCCACCCACCGTTTCGATCACCAGGCGGGCAACCGCGTCAGCTGTCGGGTTACTGCCGCCGACACAGACCGACACCGCTGTTGCTGGCGCGTAGGTCAGCTCCGAGGTTTTCACCTCCGACCACTGGTTGTCCCTGATCACCAACCACGGTGCCTCGGCGAGAGTGCCCAAAAAGCCTGGGCCCCAGTAGGCGTCGGGTATGAGGGTGTCGTGGTCGTCAACCAGGTTGAGGGTGTCCTCGATGAACCCGCCCGCATAGGTGATCACCGACCGCACCATGCCATCCACAATGGTGCCGCTGAAATAGGTGCCCAGCGGGGAGTGGTAGCCGGAGTTGTCCACCAGCTCGAACACCAGCGCCCCGTTGGCGAGCCCGGTCGGGCTGACGAACAAGACACCGTCAGCGGCCTCGCCGAGGTCGGTGAACACGCGCCGGTACTTCAAGGTCAGGCGGGCATCCTCCAGGGCGTCGGCGATCACCGCGTCCATCGGGTTCATTCGGGTCGCCAACAGCACCCACAGGCTGGAGTCGTCAAGCGCGAACGGCTTGCACTTGATATGGCACTGCCAGTCGTTCCACTGGACGATGTCCAGCCACTCGTCCGGGTTGAACGGGTCGTCCGGCAGCACCCACAGGTTGCCCTCCAGGCGGATCAGGTTCAGCAGGATCATCACACTGATCGCCCACTTCGCCGGCCCCATGAGCGGGAACACGCGAGGGAACTGGAAGACGGGGATAGGCAGCGCCGGATTCGGCGGCCCGAGCATGAACTGCAGGAACTGCAGATCGTCCATGAACACCAGTTCCTGGAACCGTCTGCCGTCCTCATCCACCCGCACTGTCTGGTGCTTAAGCAGACCTGACCACCGCAACTCGCCACCGTAGAAGTCGACGGTGATGACGATGTTCTTCTTGGCCTCTTCATCGACGGCGACCGACCGAATCCACTCGGCGATCCAATGGTCCGCGCGCAGCGTCAGTTCGCCCTGGCTGGGCTCGTTCTCCTTGAACGGGAACGACGCCCGGATCGTGTCGTAGTAATCGACGCGGCCAACGTACTCCAGGCCAGGCTCACCGCTCTGCTTGTTCTTCCAGAAGCGGATGATGGGGGACTGGTAACGCTTGGCCTCCAGTTCCGAGCGCCACCGCTCGCAGGCCCGCGACACCTCGTCGAGCCGGTTGACGGTGGTGATCGGGACTGTGAGCTGGCGCAGATCGACATCTGCGAACTCGATCACACCATCGGCGGCGTCCTGGGTGATGACGAGCTTCACCACGATATAGGTGGTGCCGGGCGGGGTGATGTACTCGCCGCCCAGGTTGCGCCAACCCGTCTCAGGCTTGGGACCGTGATCGGTGTAGGAGTCGATCTTCGTCGTGGCGACCAGACTGTTCGAGTAGTCGTAGCACTCCACAACCAACTGGACAGGGTCCTTGCCATCGATGCTGTGCGACACGTACAGGCCGTCCCACTCGATGGTCTCGCCCTGAGGCATCGAATGGTGGGCGAGCAGCTGCACCCGCACACTTCCCCACTGCGGGGTGGAGAACCCGCTGACCTTCGTCCACTGCCCCTGTTCGAGATCAGCCATGCTGACACTCAGATAGGGCGGAGTCATCAACCCCGGGGTGGAGGAGCTGAGAATGAAACCCATTTGGGCGGAACCAGTTGTGCCCGAGGTGAGTTTGCGAATCCAGGCCTCAAAATAGAAGGAATCCCCGATATCGTCCCCCGTGTCAAGGGCCTTCGATGGGTGCTGTGCGGTGCCGACCAACTGGTCGCCGATACCCTTCGCCGTCTGGCGCAGCACCCACTCGCCGAACGCGGCATCCGGCGCCTGGACGAAGTCCTGGTACAGGGGGGCGTCCTCCGGGTCCAGGGACCAGCCGTCCCCGTTGTTCTCGAAACTCGGGTTGTAGATCAGATTCGTGTCCCGCCAACGGAACGAGCAAGACAGGCTGATCCGTTGCCCGTGCGTGATATAGACCCTCGGGGACACGATCTCCCGATAGGTCTTGTCAGCGGGCATCGACGGGTTGAAATGCCAGTCCTTAAGCAGATTCATCGTCACGGCAGCGGCCTACTCCACGGTCGCGTGTACCACTTCGGAATCTCAAGACGGAGAGCTGCACCGGCCTTCGCGTCACGGACCGACACCGGAATCCGGCCCTTCGCGCCAGGAGCGATAGGGTACAGCAGATCCTGGCCACGCCAACGGGCCATCGGATTCGTCCTGGTCTCGGAGATGATCGTCTGGCGGCGCGGGTCGGCGTCCACCACCACGTTCTCCCCGGGGGCAAGCGCAGGAAGCTCCACAACCCTGCCCGCATCCTGGAGCGCACGCCCGTACTCGTTCGAGCCCCAAGAGAAGTCGGGCAGCGTCCACACGGCACCGCCCGGGTTGTACAGCGTCCAGCGGGGAAACACCGGCACATCGGAATCGTTGGAGATCTCGATGAACACGTCCGCCCGCTCCGGGCCGCCCGGCGGCAGCTCCCACTCGTAGATGTCCGGCTCGCTCTGATAGAACGGAAGTTCGGAGGCGACCGTCATCACAATGGTCGAGTCGCACACCAGAAACGGTGACTTCCCGGCGTCGGTCTCGCCCTCGTAGGCGGTCGGCTCCTCCAGAAGGCTCACCTCAAGCCAGCGCGAGCCCGCCGAGGTGGTGTAGACGATGCGTGACCGCTTCTCGTAGTCCCACGCCGCTCGCCACTCGAAGTCCACCGTCATCCATGTCTCAGGGTCGGGTGCGAACGTCTGGACGGCAAACACCACATCCCTGCGCTGCCAACGCTTCCCGACCGGGGTCTCGCCGAACGCGCCTGGCACCCACAGTGTCTTAACCGGGGCGTCGATAGCGCCGGACAACTTCGGGTTCAGCGAGACCCCGGCGTCCATGTTGGCGACCTCAGGGCCGGAGATGTACCAGTAACTGCCGTCGCAGCCATACACCTCGATGATGCAGGCGTAGATCGGGTCGTAGGGATCGCGCATGTTATGACCTGTTCAAGAACGGCAACGCACGCTGCGCCTCGTACCGCTTCTGGGCGCGGTTCCACTCGTCAAGGTTGTTGGTGACGATGTCGCCGTTGTGGATCGACTGGTAGTTCGTCACCTGGTTCGTCGGCGGCGAAGGAGTCAGGGGAGCGCCGTAGCCACCGCCGGTCGCGGCTGGCGAAATGTTGCCCACACCAGCAGAGGCGAACACGTTCGCAACCCCGGCGGCGATCTTGCCGATCAACTGTGCGCCAGCCTGCACCAAGCCGGAGCCGACCGCAGCGCCAGCTGTGACACCGGCACCGGCGGCGGACGCGCCGCCGGAAGCGGCACCGGCGGAAACACCGGCGGCACCAGCTGCACCGGCAGCCGAAATCGCCATCGCCGCAAGATTGCCGATAGTCGAGGCCACACCCTCGATACCAGCGCGGACCGCCGGGTTCAGGTGCTCGGTGGACTGCAGCGGCCCCTGGAACTCGCCACGGGGGTCCGGGGCGAGCTTCTGGCGCTCGGCGGTTGGGGTGCGGCCGCCACCGCCGCCACCCTTCGGGGTCAGCGCACCGGCGGCCAGCTTGCCGATGGCGTCGGTGATCGCAGCGGCCCGCTGCTCGGTCGCGGTCTTACCAGGCTGCGGCTGCTGCCCCTGCGGCATACCCTCCGGCTGGCCTGGCTCGGGAGCCGTTGGCACCTCCTGCACCGGCTGCCCCGTCGGAGTCGGCTGCGGAGTGCCCGGCGCGGCGGGAGCCGGGGCAGACGCGCCAGGAGCTGCGGGAGCCGGGCCAGGGGCCGGGCCGGGGGCCGGGCCGGTCGCCGCGCTCGGGTCGAACCACGGCAGAACGATGCCGCCCTCGGCGAACCGTGGCGGCACCAGCCGGTTCATCCGCTCCAGGTTCTCGACACCCCAATGGCGGACCGCCTTCGCGTTGAGCACGAACTCGCCGCGACTCAGCAGCGCCGGGATCGAATCGGAGGTCTCGGTACCCGGGCCGTGAACCTGCCCACCCCGCGCGTAGCCGCCCAGGTACTTCTGGATCGCCGGGATGAACATCTGGTAGTACGAGGCCGACGGGCCACGCTGGACCGAAGTGATCCGGTCCCAGATGTTCTTCCGCTTGTCCTGCTGGTCGAGCGCGTCGAGGAAGGACCGGATGTTGGTGTTCGGGTCCAGCGGGTTCGGCCAGTACTGCGGCTTCTGCTGGAAGATTCCCAGAGCGCGATGGCCAGGGCCGCCACCCTCGGAGCCGGGCTGGATACCGCCGTCGGCGTTCGGGTTGAACTTACTCTCGCCGTAGGCGGTTGCCAGGATCGCCGCGATCTCGTCGCTGCTGTAGCCCCGGCGGCGGGCCTCCTTGACGATGGCGGTCGCCACCTCATCCGGGGTGCTGGTGCTCGACAAAGTGCCCAGCGCGGGCCCGGTATCAATCGTGGCATACGGGGCCTGGATCTCGGTGGGCTGAGCCAGAATGCCCTGGTCGTACGCCTCCAGGTGCGGAGACTTGGCAATCGGGTCGTTCTCGAAGCTCCCCGGCGGCCTCAGGCCAGGGGCCTGCTGGATGCCGTCGATAATGCGAGTGATCGACTCGACAATGCCGACCAGGTCGATACCGAACAGGCCGCCGATGAAGCCCAGAATGATCCGGCCAATCTCCGGCAGCAGCTTGTTCGGGTCCAGCGGCTCAATTGGGCCGAACGGGCCCTGCGGCACGGGCAGGCCCAGGTCGCCGCGATCCTTGTCCCGATTGACCGGCGGGTCGGGGTAGCGCGGGGTGCCGGGCACATATCCGCTGGCGTCGGGCCCAATCGGTACAGCCGAACCGCCGGGCACCTGAACCATGGAGCCGTCCGGCGACATCTGCACCGGGCCGATCAGGCCACCAGTGCCACTGTCGGTGAACGCGCTCATCGGCACACCCTCAAGCGCCAGGTGCACATGGTCGTGGTGGCCGCCCAAGGTGCCGGGGTTGCCGCCGCCGTAAACCTGCACCGCCTCCGCGTCGGACAGCAAGCGGCCATTGATGATGCCGTACTTGCGGCCAGACGGGGCGGCGAAGATCAGCTGCCGGGTGACCGCGACCTTCGACGGGTCACTGATCCAGTCCTGGACGAACGCCTCCACCGCGCTCGGGTCCGACCACGACGGGTCGCCGCCGCCGAGGTCGATAGCGCGGCCAGTCGCGTGCTGGCTGGTCGGCTCGTGAGGGCGAATCGTCGAGGTGCCCTCGAACAGCCCATACGCCTTGGCGACCTGCCGCAGGTAGTTGAGGATGTTGGCCTGCGGATGGATCGGGGCGTTCGGGACCGCAGACCGCGCGGTGGTCTGGTTCTCCAGGATGACACCCTGACCCGACAGGTCTGGGACGTACTGGATCTGCTGCCTGATCGCCCCGCCCACCGTCGGCGCAGGCCCAGGCAGGCTTCCAATCGCGTGCCCCTCGGTGGAGGGCAGGCCGGTCCCATAGCCAGGGATATATGCGGTGCCCGGATTGAGGCGACGCCCCAAGTGCGGGGTGTCGGGCAGCTTCATCGGCTGCGGGCCATGCGGAACCTGCGCGGGGGCAGGGGGCTTAGCCTGCGGCGGAGCAGGCGGCTTCGGCTTCGGCAGCACCACCTGCGGCCCGGGAGGCTCCAACCCCGGCAACGCGAACGGGTTGCGGTACCCCGGAGCATTATCCTCAGCCTTAGGCGGCTCAGGGGCGGGGGGCTTAGGCGGCTCAGGGGCGGGGGGCTTAGGCGGCTCAGAGGCGGGGGGCTTCGAAATCGGAAGCGGTGCAGGCCTGCCGGTAAGCGACGACAGCGGATCGTTCGCCGGAACGCCAGCCTTACCGGTGATCGCCGTAAGCGGATTATTCTGCGGCGGCAGCGAAGAAATAGTCGCTGGCTGCGCGTTCTCGACGCCCGGTATCCACGGGAAAACGTCAACAAGCCCGCCGTCGGAGAAGCGAGGAACATTGTTCATCGCCGACAGCAGGTCATAGCCCCAAGCCTTCGCGGCCTTGGAGCTCATCACGAACTCGCCATCGGACAGGCGGCGCAGGATCGAATCCGACGTGCCCGAACCGGTGCCGGTGACCACGCCACCCTCGCGCATGCCGGGGATCGCCTCGAAGAACTTGCGAACGTTCTCACCCGACACCTGGATGCCGTAGCGACCAAACCCGGTGTTCGGGTCCACCTGCAACGGGATCGGCGCACCCGCGCCCGCATCCTCGGCGATCTTGCGCGCCTGCTCCTCGCTGAGATCGTTGAAGATCGCGGTAACCGACTCGCCGCCGTCAGCAGAGTAGGCCTCGACGGCATTCTCGAACGGGGTACCGGGGCGCCCCTTATAGGCTTGAGCACGCTGCTTGGTCTGCTCACCGCCGAGGCGGTTCGCCTCCACGGTCTCACTCTGGAACTGGCCAGCCGCCACACCAGGCACCCCGGCCTCAATCAGGTTCTTCGCAGCAGTACCCAGGTTGAGCTTGCTCAGCGGGCCGAACGGCGGCTTGACGCCGAACGGGACGCCCATGTTCTTCATCAGCTGCGGAATCGCCTGCTCGAACTTCCGCACCGCTTCGGCGTCACCGCGAATCGCCTTGACATAGGTGTCAAGGTCGATTCCGACGGCATTGAACTCCTTCTGGTACCTGTTCCACTGCTCGTCCTTGCCAGCAATGATCGCGTCTTTGATGTTCTCCTCAACCCGGCGATGGAACTCCTTGATCGCCTCGGTCTGGGTCGGGTCGAGAACATTGCCGAACTGCTCCGGGGTGTAGCCCAACGCGATGGCGGCTTCCAGAGCATTGACCGGGATCTGGTCGTTGTTCGGGCCTCGAACCGTGAACTGCTGGGCACGCTGGAGCGCCTGCGCCTGAGCGGACTCAGTCACCGCGCCGGTGTTCTGCTCCAGGATGTTCTGCAGCTCCTCGGCGCGACGCTTGTGAAGCTGAATGGCCTCGGCTGCCTTCTCGTTGGCCTCGATCCACTGCGACATCGCCCACATGAGGGTGCCAGTGATGGCAAACGAGCCGATCATCCTGACAACGCCGCCCATAGCGCCGACGAGCGAGCTCATCAAACCTGACAAGCCCATGCCGCCGGTCAAGCGAGACCGCAACCGGGCCATAGGGCCAGCGGTCATGTTGTGGAGGGCCTGGTCGAGTTCCTTGACCTTCTTCCGCGTCTGATCATTGGCGTCGCGGAACTCCTTCATGGACTTCGCGTTCGCCTTATTGGCGTTGTCGACCACGACGCGGCGATGGTCAGTCGCCTCAGCAGCACGGCGCTCTGCCGACCGGAGCAGGTTTTGGCTGCCGTAGTACTCGCGATTCGCCTCCAGAGCCGCTTCCTCGGCGGCCTTCAGCTCCTCCAGGGCATTCCGATAGGCACGGGTACGTGCCTCGCGTTCGACAGGCGGCAGCGGCGCATCGGCCAACTCCTGCTCGGCGCGAGCCACGCGGCGAGAAAGTTCCTCAACCTTCGCCAGCGACCGGCTGCGGGCCTGGTCGATAGATATCAGGCGAGCCTGCCTGCGCTCAACCTCCTCCCTGGCCCGTATCTCCGCATTCTTGGCCTCCAGGATCTTCTTCTTGTTCTCCTCAAGGAGGCGCATGCGGTTCTGTGTAGCCTCCGCAAGATCGTTCTCGGCGTCGCGAAGCAGCCTGCGGCTATACGCTAAATCCCGGTTGATCTCAATAAAGAGATCGTGAGAAAGATTGAGCGCCTGACGGGCATCGTTGTAACTCTTGAGATTTGCTTTATGCAGCCGATGGCCCTCGGGAGTCTTGTTCAGCCTGGCCTCAGCAGCCAAGGCCTTCTTGCGAAGCTCCTGGTCTGCAAGAATAATCTTCAGTCGCTCTGTTTCTACGACATTAAGCCGTTCCCGCGCCTGCGCCAACCGCTGGGCTGCAGCATGCTCGGCATTCTTTGCCGCTATCTCCGACCTGGCGGCATCCTCAACAACTTTCTTGCGGCGCGCAGAAGCCTCGGCAAACGCCTCCTCGGCGCGGGCAGCTTGAATCCGAGCGGTCCGGCGATCCATCGTGGATCTGAGCGCCAGCATGCGCTCTGCCTCGGCCTGTTCGATGAGACCTGCTCGGCGAAGCTCGTTAATAGCCTTCTCGCGGCGGGCCAGGGCCTCTTCGCGACGGATGCGAGTGACCTCCAGCCGCTTCTTGGCTTTCTCGATCTCCTCGCGCGTCTTGATTTCGAAGTTCTTAGCCGCCAGGATATCCGCCTTCTGGCGCTCCTGCTGGGCCTTGAAGGCGTTGTAGGCGTCAATGTTTGCGCGGAGCTGCTGATTGACGATCTCGTTGCGGGAAGCCTCCAGGGCCTTGATAGCCGCCATCCGCTCCTGGTAGGCCTTGGCGACATTCACCAGCTTGACCCACAGGTCAGCCATGGCCTTCATCGCCGGGCGCACCGTCACCCAAGCCAGGTAGGCGGACACGATCTTCTGGATCAGGCCCGAATGCTCGCCCATCCACGAACCGATGGCGGCGAAGATCGGGAACACTACCTTGGCGAACTCGCGCAGCGAGTCACCGATGGCCCGGAACCCCTCCCAGATGCCGGGCAACGCATCCTTGATGCTGTTGAAGAAATCCTGGGCGTAGTGGATCGAATCCATGATCGCCCGCTGCCCGGAAGGCGAATCCGCCCACGAAGCGAGGCCCTTCATCCACCGCTCAAGGGTGGTTGCGAAGCCGCCGATATTGCCGGTGGCCTGCTCGTAGGCACGTGTCACGCTATCGGCGAAATCCGCCAGATAGATGAACGCGTTCCCCAGCGAGGTGAGGGCATTCAGGCCTCGATCAACCCACTGGTCGAACCGCCCGTCCTTGTCGGCGAGCTCCAGGAACGCCTCGAAGCGGCCCATCACATCACCGAAGGCGTCGGCGATACGCGGCATGAACCGCGCACCCACCTCGGACATGTGGATGAAGGCGTTCGTCAGCGAGTTGATGCCGGGAGCCGACCGCCGCGTCGCAGACGCGATGTTGTCAAAGAACTTGCCGAACCGCTCAGCGTTCTTCTCGGTGCCGATATTGTCCAGAGCAGAGATCAAGGCAGTGTTGACAGCGGCGGCGATCTGCTCCATGCCAGACCGCAGCAGCCCGAGCCGACGATTCGCCAGATCGACAATCGCGTCGCCCACCCCGGCCAAGGCGTTAGACGACACCGCGTTCGTCAGATCGGTCCAGGCCCCCTGCAGAGACCGGACCTTCACCACCAGGTCGGCGACAGCAGGGGAGACCTTCTCCATCCACGCGGTGGGGTTGGCCTTCTCCTGCGCCTCGTTCATGTTGTCGATGGCGTCGGCCAACTGATTCACCGCGTCACGGAACGAGTCCGCGCCGGTCACACCCTTCCGCAGCGCCTCGGCACCGTCCTCCAAGGTGCGGTTGGTCTCGCGGTACACGCGGGCCTGGTCAGCCAAAGCCTGACGCAGCGCCAGCTGGGCCTCGCGGTACTCAAGGGCGTCCTCGAAGTCCCCGCGCAACAGGCGCTGGCGGGCACGCAGCACATTCAGGTCGGCCTGCTCGCGGTCCAGGTGGACATCCCGCATCGCCTGAGCGGTGTCCTCAAGCTCGCGCCGGGTGTCCTTGACCACGCGCCGCAGATTCCGCTGCTCACGCTCGACATTGCGGACCGCGCGCTCATAGTCACGCGCCGCCTTTCCGGCACCCTCCTGGGCCTTAGCAGCCTCCCTGAAGGCGTCACCCATGCCCCTGACGCCGACAGCGACCGTGCCGACCACCGCCGCCAGGCCGGAGAACATGCCGGGCAAAAGCAAAGCTGCCCGCCCCAGGTCAGTCAGCGCAGCAGTAACCGAAGCTGCACCCTGACTCAGGGCGGGCAGCGCGGAAGCGCCCGCAACGACGATCTGAACGTTGAGAGCCTTACGCAGGGCGGAGGTCTTCCAGACATGCTCCACCCGCTTCAACTGGCGACCGAACTGATCCAGCTCGCGCCGGTTGACGTGCACACTGATATTGAGGGCATTCGCCTCCTGGCGCTTCCGCCAAGCAGCGAGCTCGGCGGTAGCCTTCTTCATGTCAGGGTTGACCGTCAGATCAACCTTGGGAACACCCTGACGAAGACCGGCCTTAGCCTTCTGCCAGAAGCCCTTAGTGCTCGGGCTAATGCCAAGGGCGATATGCCCAGCGAGGCGCACAGACCACTCCCTCAGTTCACGGTGACACGATCAACGAGAGCCCGCAGATCGCTATCCATGCGGCGAATGCGGGCTTCCAATCCAGGAACCTTCGGCCTAGGAACGAAACGATCACCGCCGCGCAATGCGATGAGCTGATCCTGAATGTCCCGAACCGCCTCATACATCGGGGTCCACCCGAACCAGGAGGGTGGCGACGGGCGATACCTCTCCTTCGAGTTGGCCATCGCCTCAGCCACGTCGGGGTCGTTGATCACCGCGTCAAAGGTTGCGGTGCCCTTCATCTGAGCCAGCCGGTCGAAGAACCGCAGAAACTGGCTCCAAGGGCGATTGCCACGGAAGTACTCGTAGGCGTCGAAATGCAGAATGTGTTGGCAATCCCACTCAACCGCATCCCAGTAGCGGGTAACAACCGCTACAGCGCGGGGGTCTGGTGGCCGAAAAAATGCTCAGTGTACGCCTGAGTAAAGGCAACCCACATGTGCGGCGGCTGATCCCTGAACAGCTCCCGCACCTTGCGATAGTTCTCGTCACCCAGCAGGATTCGGGTCGACTCGTCCTCGTCGTCAGCCCGATGCGCGGCCTCCACCTGCTCCTGGGTGGGGCACTCCAGGACGATGTCCTCGGTGACGTGAAGCGGCCCAGGAACCTCGACTTCCTTCTTCAGCTTCTCGAACAGGAACTCCTGAGCCTGAGACTTGGCCTTGACGGCCATGTAAATCGCTCCTCTCCTAGATCAGTAACAGATAGGGGCTAGTCACCCCACGCGGAAACCTCTACGCGCTTCCAGGTGTCCTCGGCGACACACACGTAGATGTAGTCCTCGTCGAACGCGATCTGGCCGGGGACACCAGGCGCATCGGGGCCCTCGGGGGCCTCGACCACGCGGGTGTTGGCCTCCTCGATCAGGGCGTTGATGGCGTCTGTGACCTTGTGAGCCGCGACGTTACGCGAGATACGCTTCAGAGCCATGAAACTTCCTAAGCCTCACCGATTCTGGTGGTGGGGGCGACCCGAGCGCCGCAGTCGTCCGGCAGCCCTGACGCCACCCCCACCACCGAAGAAGAATCTGCTACGAGACGGTGACCTGCTTGGTGACGGTCAGCGGGGTATCGGTACCGGCGGGCAGGTACTCGATGTTGATCGTCGCGTTGCCAGCCGCGACACCCTTCACCTCACCCTTGGCGTCCACCAGCACCTTCGACGGATCAGACGAGGCGTAGGTCGCCAGCGGGGTGTAGTTCAGGCCGTTGTTGCCGGTCACCACGAGCTGCTCGGTTTCATTCACGTTCAGGGCGATGGTCTCCGGGGTGACCGTCAGAGCGGTCGGGGCATCCACGAAGCCAGCCCGCGACACCAGGTGCAGCCAGCCCGGGCCGCACCAGCCCTGGGCGACGGCGAAACCGACATGCTCATCCCGGTAAGCCTGGAAGGTCATCGAATAGGTGACAGCGCCGTCGTCTCGGAGCTCCTGGTTATCGACCGACTGCAGCCGCACCTTCGGCATGATCCAGAACGGGTACAGAGGCTTGTCGTCCACGTCATCCATGCCGACCAAGACCAGCCGGTAGTGGATGTTCTTCGGGAGCGACGGGGCCTCCAGAACCACGCCACCATGAGACGAGGGCACAACGTCCGAGAACGACCGGCCCCAGTACTGCTCCAGGACGGTGATGTTGGTCTCCAGGAAGGTCAGCTGGAACTGCACCGTCCGGCGGTTGATGATGGTCCGAACCGGCTCGCTGAAGCCGTAGGCCTCGATGTCGGTCGATTCGATGTCGTTGATGATCGAGGTACCCGCCTGCTTCTCGATCAGGCCAGCAGAGCGATAGCCGGGCAGCGAGACGATATCGCCAGTAGCCGGGTCCTCGATGGTGGTCAGCGCCGGGGTTGACATCGGCGCGAACAGGGCCGCCATATGCAGCGGAGCAAGGACGAGCTCCTGGCGCGCATCACGAATGGTGTCGTAATCAGCCATTACGGTTGCTTCCTCAAGAAGGTAGGTTGTTCAGAATTCGGCGGTAGTGGTCTGCGTTGTAGCGGCGGTTCTTCCGAATCAGGACCCGGTAGTTCACCGGGATAAACCGGTCATCGGCGAACTCGTCCATCAGCTGGATCGGGCCGCTAAACTCCTCAACATCGTTGATCTGGGTGTAAACCCGTTCACCGCTCGGTCCAAGGGTGGAGCGTGGCACCTTGAATCCGCCCGACACTGCCTCCATGACAGCCCGCGTGAACTCGATCAGCCGCCAAGAGTCCCTGCGTGACTGAGACCAAGCGCCGATCTGGATCACCGGCTCATCAATCGGCAGACTGGCGTTCGCCCGACCACCCGCCCGATGCACCCGGAGCGTGGGCCGGGGATTCTCGTACATCTCATCGGTCATCCAAGTGACCACCGGGATGTCACATCCCTCAAGCAGCCACTCGAACAGGTCGCAGATGACAGCCTCTGCGTCCTCGTTCACATCCTCCCGATACCAATCAGGAAGTTGCAAAGCCATAAGCCTTAATTCGGATACTTCGGTCGCTCGATGAACTGGCCACGGAAGTTCCGCCAGCGCCTGCCGTCGTACCAACCGCCACGGAAAGCCTGCTTCGGCATCGACCTCCTCGCGGCCTTCGGGATATTCCCCATCGCCTTAGGGAAATTGCCCCTCAACCTGCTGGGATCGGCATCCCGCGACGGGATCTTGATGTCGTGGAAGTTCTTGATTAGGCCCGCCTTACCCTTACCGGCGGCAACCAGCGCGGCGGCCCTCGCCATCTCGTGGTGGCCCTTAAACTCCGTCCCAGACTTGCCCCACTCGTGAACTGCGGCGTAAGGGACCGGGTTCACGATCCAGCCGACCCACCGTGGCGTCGAAGTGTGAAGACCGCCGGTCCCCTCAATGTTCGAGATCGCATAGATCTCGTAGGCGCCACGCGACAGTGTGCCGGTGCGGACCTCGACGAGCCGCCGCCACTCGGCAAGCACCTCCTCGGTGAACCGGATCACCCCACGCCTGCAGTCGTTACTCACCAACCACTCCTGCAGCGCAGGATTCGGCACCGGGATCTCAAGGCGATGTATGCGTGCTAGCTGGTCCTGCGCCATGTCACACCATCGCCTCGATCTGCACCAAGTAGTAGCCGAAGTTGTAGCCGCTCACCGGGTGGTTCTCATCCCAGACCGGATCGCCGACCACCTGCCACGTCTTGCCGAGGAACTTCAGGCGATCCCTAGCCCTTATCCTCACCGTGGCGTTGCGAGGGGCATACAGGATCGCCGTGACCCCGGCATGCTCGCCGGGGAAGTCCTCGACTTGGCTGAGCCCGACACCCCGGCTGGTCGATGTGCCCCACTGCACCACACAGTTCGGGATAGTCCCGACCAACTCGCTGTCCAGCCTGTCCCCGTAGCGATCTCGGGCAGAATGCCGGTACACCTCAACGGTATGACCGCCCTTGATCATCACAGGTGTAGGCCGTCCTCGTAGCCGGGTTCGCCTTCGTTCAAGTCGGGATATGGCTCGTCACCCATGTCCGGCGACATGTGGCTGAAAGCCACACCCAGGCGGGGCCTATCCTCCCGGTAGGTGTTGATCGTGTACAACGACCCCCGGGACTTCTTCTTCAAGATCTGCACCTCGCCAGGGTCGAAGAAACCCTCCGGCGGCCTCGCCCTGGTCACCGAAATAGGCCCCATGCTTTCGGTGATCAAACGCTGCGGGTTGAGCCAGTCGCGGCGAGCCGCCGACAACACAACCGCCACAACGTCGTACGGGGGCAGATTGTCGGTTGTATTCCAGTCCCGGCCTCCCAGAGTCCTGGCCCAGGTCGACACCACCCGCAAGGTGAAGTCGGCCTGCTCACGCTCCTCGGCGGAAAACGTGGTCCGAAGGAATCGCTCGAAATCCTCGACGGAGGCCAGGGGCTCTGGGAGTGCCATCTACCTCAAGAGAGACTTAGTTGCTGACGGTGACAGTGACCTCAGCCTCCAGGCCGTTCCAGGAGGCCTTGATCTTCGGCGAGCCAGCGGCCACACCGGTCACCAGGCCCTTGTTGCCCTCAACCTCCGGCGGGCCGTACTCGGTGGCGGTGTTGCCGACCGAGGCCTTGGTGGGATCGGTCGAGGTCCAGGTGGCCTCGTTGGTCACATCCTCGCCCCACTCGGTGAGCAGGCGAAGCTGGACAGTGTGACCAACCTTGACCGCATTGTCGCCCTTGATCTCAACATTGTCGGTCTTCAGCCGGATCTTCACCGCGCGGACAAAGCCGTCCTCGGGATCGACCACAGACTGGTAGCCGACGAAGGTGTCGATCAGGCTGCGGTCGGTCGTGGACGCGTAGTCGTAGTCCATCAGCCAGCGGACCGCAAGACCAGCAGCCGAGGCCGCAGCGGTGAAGGTCGCGCCACGCGGGGCAGCCGGGGGGCGGGTAGCCATCACGAACGCGGTCGGATGGAACATATAAGCCTCAGCCGCCTTAAGCGCATCCGACACAACAACATTCAGGCCAGCCACCTGACCGATGGTCGCATCCCGCAGCGCGGTGTTCGGCGAATCACCGGTGCTGTCGTACCGGACAAAAGTATCGTCCTTCAGGAACGCCGCCTCGACCGCAGAACCACAGACCAGCACGCGACCGGCACGGTCGATCAGGGCGTCGTTCAGCTTCCGGCGGGCATCCACCACCGCATCCCACATCTCGTCGGGATTGGCGACCACCTGCATGTCGTTCTGATCGTACGGCGCACCCTCGATGCACTCGACCAGGCCGTTCTCCAGATCCTCAGCGACAGCGCGGATCTGGCGGTTCAACACCTGCGCCGCAAAATCGGTGATGTCCATCGTCAGCTCCTCGTCGGTGAGGGCGACGGCATGGTAGGCGCGATGGTCGAGCGTCACCGGGATGGCGTTCTCGGTCAGGTCCTCGGTCTTGATAGTCCGAGCGGCACCAACACCACGGAACGCCATACGGTGGGCGCGGGTACGGGCAGGCACGCGGATCGTGATGGTGTCCTGGTACTTGCCCCGGAAGTCCCCGATGCCATTCAGCCAAACCAGTTGCGGCAGGACAATCTCACGCTGCAGCAGCCGAATTGCAGTGTCCACCACAACCGTTGGCTTAAGGAACACGTGAGCCATGGTTGTAAGTCAGTCCTTATCGAACAATGCGTGACGATTTATCAATCCGAATCTGGGCACCACGAGGAATGCGGGCCACGATGGCATCCACATCGGGATCGGGCTCTTCGTGATCACCGCCACCGCCGTACATCCGCTTACTGCCGCCCGACCGAGACTTGCCGTCCTGAGCCTGCTGCTTGTCCTTGGTGAGACCAAGATCCTTCACCAGCGCCTGGATGTCCTCGGCGATCTCGTCCTCGTCGTCACCCTGGACGCGGCCCCAAAGGCTCTTCGGCAGACCGGCCTCGGTAGCCAGGTCGGCAATCAGCCGCTCACGCTCGACCTTCTTGAGCTTCTGTTCAAGCTCATCGGCCCGGGAGATCAGGGACGCACGCTCCCGCTCCCAGCGTTCGGCCTCCGACAGCTTCTCGTTCTCAATCTCGCGGTACTTCTCGGCGAGCTCCTTCAGCTCTTCGTAGTCCGCGTACTGCTTTCGGATCTGCCGCTCCTGGCGCTTCAACCGCTCCTTGACGACCCGGTCGAGATCGTCCTGGGTGAAGACCCGCTCGGACTGCGCCTTGTCCTTGTCGGGCGCCTCCTGCTCCGGCTCCTCGCCCTGGGTGTCGGGTTCCTCGTCCCGATCCATCACCAGAACGTCGTCGTCCTCAGCAGGATTCTCAGCAGTATTGATGTCGTCGGTATTTTCTCGTGGCATTGAGGAAATCACTCCCACGCATTTACAGAAAGGCAGCGCGTTAGCCTTAATCCCGCCAATTCAGTTGGCGTGCTCTCTCACTTATAAGGATAACCGATAGATCGGCTAATTATCCGATTCGGTAGAAATTTCTCCGAAAATCGGTACAATTACACACCGGCAAAAGTCGTGCCCGACCGATCCCCAGTCGAACTTGCGATCCGAATCGGTCTTCAGGTACACACCCTCCTTGGCCTTGCAGTCCCCGCAGGCCGTCTGCCCGGCGATACGGGCATACCCCTTCGCCAGGGGATCGGACTCCACCAGCAGGGCCATCGTATGCCGGGCCGAGTTCATCACCATGCGGATCGCCGAACCAGTTGACTTCGAAAACCCCTTGTACATCAGCTCGTTGATGTCATCCGGGGTCATGTCGGGCAAGCTGTGCTTCGCCACCCACACAGGGCCGGTGACCTTCTGGGCCACCATGATCCTCAGCCGGGTGTCCCGGTCCGGGATCACCTTATCGGTGAACACCCCCAACGGGTCCGGGAAGTCGATGCCAAGCGGTTCAGCCTCGGGATAGTGGGCCGTCCGGTACCGCTGATAGAACTCCCCGGCAACATACTGGCTGAGCAGAATCCCCCGCTCGATCACAGGCCGCACAGCCTTCAGCCACTGTGCGGTCGTGCCCTTCAAGTCGTGCGGGTCCAGGAGGTTCCACAACGGAGCGAGCTCCGACACAACGCGCCTCGCAATGGCGCGTTGGTCTGCGTGGTAGTTGTCCACTAGAGCCTGCTGCCACGACATGCTCACCTCCCATCATCGGAACCTCACTGCGTCGGCGGATTCACGGAGTCGAACATCGGGCGGCCCGACCGGTTCGCCATCTCGGCGTTCGCGACAAAGTTCCTGCCGCCGCCGTTTTGCATCATCGGGAACTCCTCGCGCAGATACCGGCTCAGCTCGTCGTCGGCCAGCGCCAGCTGCTCCATCTCCTTCACGTCGGCGGCGTCGAAGCCGGGGATGAACCGCCACAAGAACTGCTTCGGCACCCCGAGCTGCTGGGCCACCTTGCCGTAGGCGTCGGCGGCCTGAGCCAGCGAACGGACCTCGACATCCTTCCAGGCGATACGGGACTCGAAGTCCGAGGCGGCCTCCAAGTCACCGGCCACCGCAGCTGTCAGCCGCAGTAGCAGGGCATGGCTGACAGCTGCCGAAGTCTGCTTCTCAAGCAGCTTCTGGGTCGTCTGGGCGCGAGAGGCCGCCAACGCCTCGGCGCTGACGTTGATCACCTTGCCGGTAAACAGGTGCGAAGGGAGCTGCTCCATCGAGGCCAGGGACTCGACATCGGATTCGTGGGCCTCGATGAAGGGGCTCATGTTCGTTTCGTCCAGGGTGCCGAACTCGACATTCGGGTCGCTCGACACCAGAATGTCGTCCTGGGCGAGCTTCCTCTTGTCGGCTTCGATCTCCTCATCGGTCTCTGCCTGCTCAAGACCGGTTGCCCAGCGGATCTTCCAGCTGTTGAAGTGCTGGACGAGGAGGCGGTCGTAGTCGGTTTTGTCGATGCGGGCCGCGACCGAGATGAACGGCTCGACATCGCCGTAGCACCGGCCATCCAGGTCCATGCAGTTGATGAACCGCACCACCGGGCATACGCCGACGCCGTGCTCTACGGTCCGCTTGTAGATGAACTTCCCGCTGTTGTCGGGGTTCTCGTACTCGTGGTAGACGTAGGCGTCGTACCACCGCCAGGTTCGGTTGTCTGGCATGAGTTCCAGTGCGTAGCGGGGGAACTCGTCCACCAGCGGATCGTTGTAGAGGGCGTAGAGCCGCTTCGGCGACACCCCTCGCATCACCGGTGCCGGCTTCGCGCCGGGCATGAGGATCACATCCTCCTCGTCCGGCGGCAGCGACCGCGCGAACGAGTAGCCGTAGGTGATCATCGCCCGGTGGATCGGGATCTGCCGTGACTGGAAGTTGTTGGCAACCCAGTACTTCCAGGCCGCGCCCTCTTCGCCGGTGTTCGGGTTGCGGTAACCGTCTACGTACATCGCCTGGGCGTAGATGCTGACCGCCAGCCCGAGCCACGGCGACCGGGACAGTTCCAGCAGTGCCCGCTTCTCGACATCACCCTGGCGCACCGTCTGGCACAGCGGCTGCTTGCCGACGGTCCAGCAGTCGATCTCGCTCAGCCGGTCACGCTCCTGCTCGAAGCGCGGATGCACCACGTCAGCGATGTATTCGGCCAGCTTCGTGCCGGACTCGGTGGTCGGCTCCTCGACGCCGAAATTGCTGTCGCGGAGCTTGTCTGACGCAAAAGGCGGCGGCTCAAGAATGTCGGGCATCTAGCTACCAAATCCTCCCGCCTCGGGGCGACCCCACGAAGTGCGGAGTCTCCTCCTTGGCTTCCTCAACCATAAACTTGCTCATCCCGTAGTGGGCGTAGCAGCACGCGACAATCGGTGTGATGTCGTCGCCGGACGGGTTCTTGCGGGCGAACCCCCAGGTGGGCGACTCCTCCTCACCGGCCTTGGACCCGATGCTGTAGCGGGTTGCGTTCTGGATCGCCCGCTCGATCAGCGGGTCACCGAGATGGACGATGTGCCCTGCGTTGATGGCGTCAACAAACTCGCCGGTCGCCCGGGCAATGTCACTCGTGCTCAACAGGTACAGCTCGCAACCCAGCTCCTCCAGCTTATTGATGATCGAGGCGGCGGAACCGCTCGACTGGATCGCGATACGCACCGGCGGATTGGACGACATGAGGAACTTGCCAACGAAGTCCACAATCCAGTCCACGCCGCGGCCAGACTGGATCGCCTCAAGCTGGCGGCGGCCATCTTCAGCAATCCCGCACACCGCAATCGTCGCCGACGACCGGTTCGGGGAAACGTCCACCGCCGCGATGATGTCGGTGCCAGTGATCTGGGAGTGCCGGTTCTGGCAGGCCCGCCACCGGTCCAGGTCGATCACGTCCCGCAGCGAGTTGTCGGCCCACAAACCCAGTCGCTCACGCTTGAACTGCTTGCCCCACTCAAGCGCCTCGCCCTCGGATTCGATGAAGTCCTCGGTGAGGCGAATCCCCAAAGCCGGGTTGGCCTTATACCACTGTTCCCGGTCCTTCGGGTCGCAGCCCGGGTCGGCGGACCACTCGAAGAACGCCAGCCTGGCGGCCTTATTCAGGCCGCGTTCGCGCACCCGCAGCAGGAACTCGCTGTCCTCCATGCCTGTGCTGGACGCGTACCACACCTGTGGGTTGGGGCGAGCGGACAACGTCATCATCGATGCCGCAATAACCTCCGGGTCGAGCCCATAGGCCTCGTCGTAGACCACCAGGTCAGCCGAATAGCCTCGGGTCGGGTCGCTGCCCCGGGCCTGGTACAGCAGTCGCGAGCCGTTCCGCAACTCGATGGATACGTTGTCGTTGCCGGTGCGGAACTTGTGCACCATCTCCATCAGATCGGGCACCTCGCGGATGCGGGCCCACTGGCGGAGGAACGACTCCTTGGCTGTGCTGAACAGCTGGGCGGTGTGGATGATCGTCTGCTCGCCAAACAAGAACAGCCCAACCAGTTCTCGCGCCTCAACGATCACCGTCTTGCCCTGCTGGCGGGGCACGATCAGCCCCACCTCCGTCGCGGCCCACCGATCCCGGCTGGTGTCCATCGCGAGCGAATTCCGCAGGACGAACTCCTGCCACTCGTCTAGGTTGATGTTGATCAGTCGCAGGAACTCGATGGCCTTGTCGCCACGGCTGGTGTCATCGTGCTCGGGGATATGGCAGACAGTCGGGACCTGATTCCCGATGCGCTTGCCCTCAAGGCGGAACTCCCGCATCTTGACGGGCTGCATCGGCCGTCGGGTGCGCTTCTCGCCGTTGTCCAAGCGACGCTTGTCCGTAGCGTTAGGCATTCGCCTCCAGCCACTTCATCAGAGCCGACTTCTCCTGCTCGCCGGACTTCTTCTTCGCCTCACCCAGCTTCATCTGCGCCAGAAGCTGCTTAAGGGCCATCTGCTGCTGACGAGCCTCAGACAGCAGGCCATCGACGGCGATCTTGATGCTGACCTTGCGGTGGCCGTCCCGGGTGACCATGTCCTCGACCTCGTCCGCGATCTTCAGCCAGTCGCGCCCGTGGCCGTTGAGTGCGGCGGAGATGCGGTCAAGGCGATCCAGGATGCGGCAGACTTCGGCGAGCATGACGAGTGCGGAGGCGTCCAGGTCGTACGCCTCCGTCACCTCGTCCCAGAATTGTGTGCCTCGAACCTTGAGATCGTCAGGGGCCTGCAAAAAGCCCTCCTCCGATTACTCCTCCGACGGCTCCACCAGCTTGCGGATCTCCTCAATCCGGTGAGCGCCGAAATCATCGACCTCGCCGTCAGACGAGCAGTAGTGCTTATCCGGCTTAGCGACCGGCGGAACCCGCAGACGGTGCTCGTTCAGCACATCACCCAGCTCCGGGGTCGCCGGGCCGGTGTTCGGCTTCTCGTCATAGATCGACTTCGGGGTGCCGTCCTCGTTGTAGTCGCCGTTGCGGACGTGCTTCCACATCGGGTTCTTCGGGAGCTGTGCCCACAGAGACTCAATCCAGGTGCGCCAGTTAAGAACAGCCATCTGTTTTCTTTGTTTCCTCGATGAACTCGTCAAGGAGGCGGTTGACCTCGTCGGTCCAATACCGCTCCCGGGACCTGTCACGGGCTCGCCTGGCCTTTTCCTGCTCAAGCCTGGCGTGAAGAATGCGGATAGTGAATCCTTCGTCGCCCATTTCCCTCATTTTCAGCATACCATTAGATGCGCTAATTACACGCCGGGCAGAAATTCTTCGGCTATAATCTGCCCCGCCCCTAGTGGGGCAAATGCCCCACCGCGCCGGTACGAGTGGGGCAGATGCTGCTAGAACCTTGTTCTGGAAATCCCTTGCACACCAGGCGTCCCTGTCCTAGCCTCGGGGGTGTCGGAAGCGACGAGAAGGGAGAACACCAAGGTGGCGACCAGGGGGGTGGAAACCGCGACGGCTGAGGCGCTTTCAGTCCTTGAACATGCGCGCGAGCTCGTGGCTCACGCCTGGGTGCCGTGGGCCTGGGAGTTTGTCGTCAACCACAACCGCAAGCACTACTGCCTGGTGGGGGCGATGTACGTCGCGAGCAGCCTGCCCGCGAACCCCGCCGAGACCGCCGTCAGCGACGTTCCGGCAGGCTTGAAGATCGGGATCGACACGCTCTACGGCGAGCTGGCTAACCGCTACAAGGCGGAGCCATTCACCCCCGACACCGCCGAGTCGGTGTACATCAACAAGATCCGGTGCCTTGCGTCCTTCAACGACCACTGCATCAGCAACTACCCGGTTCTAGGTCTGTTCCACCGGGCGATGACCAAGCTACGCGCAACGGAGTAGGTGCATGTTCGAGCAGACGTATCAAATCAAGAACGTCGACGGCGATATCATCTGGGAAACAACAGCGAAGAACTTCACCCTTGCGGTCGAGAAGGCCGTCGCCTGCGGCGTCAGCCTTCAGTCTGCCAACCTGTCAGGCGCGCACCTGGACGGGGCCCAGCTCGCGAACGCCGACCTCAGAGGGGCGAACCTGGTTTACGCGCACCTGGCCTCCGCCAACCTCAAGGACGCGAACCTGACCAACGCCAAGCTCAACTTCGCGAACCTGGCCTACGCGAACCTGCGCCGAGCCAGGCTGACATCGGCCCTCTTCAACGATGCCATCATGCACAAAACAGAGCTGGACAACTCCAACGCCGCGAAGGCCATCTTCGATGGGGCGATGCTCACGTCCGCCAAGCTCGACAGGGGCATCTTCGATGAGGCGGCTTTCCACCGGTCGATGATGATCGGTGCAACCCTGGAAAGAGCCTTGCTTCGGCGCGCCTACCTTGCCGAAGCCAACCTGATCGACGCGTTCATGTCCGGAGCGGATCTACGCGAAGCCAACCTGGAGCTCGCAAACCTGTCCCACGCGACCCTCTCCGAGGCAGATCTGTCGCACTCGCACATGGACGGGGCGACGCTCACCGGAACCTACCTGCACCTGGCCAACCTGGAATCCGCGTCCGGCGTGGAGCAGGCACTCGCCCAAACCAACATCCTCCCCGAGGGCAGGCTCATCGCGTGGAAGAAGGCGCGGGACGACTACATCATCAAGCTACTCATCCCCGAGGACGCTGAACGGTGCCACATGAGCGGCAGGCGGAAGTGCCGCGCGAGCAAGGCGAAGGTGCTGGCCATCTACGACCGCCACGGCAACCCCGCCAACGACGTGACTGCGACAAGCATCTGGGACACCGACTTCACCTACCGGGTGGGGGAGTGGGTTGAGCCGGCCAAACCGTTCGACCCCAACCCGTGGCACGAGTGCGCCTCTGGCATCCACTTCTTCATCACCCGCGAAGAAGCAGAAAAGTGGGTCTAGCGAATCACCGCAATCCATGACC
>ERZ777003.1653-NODE-1653-length-31393-cov-5.863999_pt1 | contig 31393 bp, 26 predicted proteins | sample MGYA00374956_ERZ777003 | MGnify/ENA primary metagenome ERZ777003 (study PRJEB29302, sample SAMN06268252) | bioreactor metagenome | isolation source: Joint BioEnergy Institute, California, USA | place: USA:Joint BioEnergy Institute, California, USA | collected... | reverse complement strand
TTTTTCATACCCGTGGCGGCGCGCAAGCCCCGCCACGAAGATGTCATGGCCGTTTGGCCATAGGGGTGGTTCAGGCCGATGCCGTGCGCATCTCGTTGCGGCGCGCCTGCTGGGCAATCAGGGTTGCAATGACGGTTGCCGTCCAGAGGGCGATACCCGCACCAATCCAGGGCCCGGAAGCCATTCCCATGTCGAGCAGCACGCCAAAGAGCAGAGGCGCAAGCGCGGCGCCCGTATCCATGCCAGAGTACACCAGGCCATACACCGACCCCAGTGCACCCTTGGGCGTCACACGACGGATCAGCATGTCGCGCGACGGCCCCGCAATGCCCGTGCACCAGCCGGCCAATGCCACGCCCGCGAACGCCATGACCGAAGGCAACACGCCCAGTGCCAGCACCACCAGCACGACCCCGCCCGTGGCATAGGCGAGCGCAACCACGCGCTCGCTGTGCGGATTGCCGTTAGCGATGAACCCACCCATGAACATGCCGATGGCCGACGCCAGCATGTAGCTCGACAACGCCGAGCTGCCCAGCACTTCGGTCATCTGGTAGAGCTGCGCCAGGATGGGCATGGTGTAGTTCTGGATGGCCGAGAGCGATACCGACGTCATCGCAAAGAACAGGAAAGCACCCCAGAGTGCAGGACTTGCCATCAGGGTGCGAATGGTTTCCGCGAAGGTCATGGGCACCCGTCTGGTGGGGCTCTTCTCGCCCTGAGCGTGGTGCATCGCAACCTGGCGATCGTCGAGCAGCCGGCGCCCGATGATGGTGGCCAGCAGGATCGCTCCTACCAGGATTGCAACCCCCAGGGCCGCGACCCGCCAGCCGGCCAGTACGGTGAGGCCGGCCACGAACATGGGTGCCGCCGCCCAGCCCAGGCTACCCGTGAGCCCATGGACGCTGAATGCGTGGCCCAGGCGCTGGTGGCTGACGCGCAGATTGAGTATGGAGAAATCGGCAGGGTGGAACACGGAATTGCCCAGACCACCGAGAATGGCCCCCACCATCAGCATGGCGTAGCCCGGCGCAACGGCCAGCGCCAGCGCCGATAGCACGAAACAGCCCAGGCCGAACCACAGGACCCGATGCCCGCCCACGCGGTCGACGACGAACCCGCTGGCGGCCTGCCCCACCCCGGACATGACGTAAAACGCCGACATGAGCAGTCCGAGCCGGGCAAAGTCGAGCTGGAAGGCAGCGGCCAGCGGCACGAACAACGATGGGATGACGAGCTGAAAGAAGTGGGACGAAGCATGGGCGATGCCCACCAGCGAGATGATCTTCCAGTCGTCGCGACCGGCACCAGCTGCGACTTCCGACGATAAGGTTCGAGCCATTCGAGATACCCGTGAATCAGCGCTGACCGACCTGGTCGCTTCAGCTTTTCTCTTTGAGAACGGGCCACGCCCGCTTCAGGTAATACAGCATGGACCACACGGTAAGGACCGCCGCGATCTCGATCAGGCGGGTGCCCCACCATGCCAGATCGAGCCCCGCTACCGACCGATTGTAGAGCAGGCAAGGGATCGCAGCCATTTGTGCGGCTGTCTTGAACTTCCCCAGCCAGTTCACGGCGACGCTGGCGCGCGCGCCGACCTGAGCCATCCATTCGCGCAACGCGGAAATCGCGATCTCGCGCCCGATGATGATGAGCGCAATGACGGGATCGACCCGCCCGAGCATGAGCAGAATGATGAGCGCCGCCGACACCATGAGCTTGTCGGCAACGGGATCAAGGAAGGCACCAAAGCCGGAGGTCTGGTTCCAGCGTCGGGCAAGCCAGCCATCGAACCAGTCGGTGACTGCGGCGAGGATGAACGCAATTGCTGCAAGGCCATCGCGCAGCCCGGGTTCGAGCACGCTTGCTGGCAGGTAGAACAGCACCACCAGCAACGGGATCATCGCGATGCGGATCCAGGTGAGGACAATAGGGAGGTTCAATGGCATAGGTGCTATGTTAATGCTTTATGCCCTCAGGATGCGCGAGTGCCACGTCGACATGCACCTGTTCAGTGCAACGCGCGGTAAATGCGTTCGGCCAGTTCGGCAGAGATTCCCTCGACCGTCGCCAGTTCCTCCTGGCTGGCCGCGGCCACGCCTTTCAGGCCGCCGAACCGCGCCAACAGCCGTTGACGCCGCTTTGGGCCCACGCCCTCGATATCTTCCAGGCGTGACACATTGCGGGCACGCGCGCGCTTCGCACGCATCCCGGTGATGGCAAAGCGGTGGGCTTCGTCGCGAATCTGCGCGACCAGCATGAGCGCTGCCGAATCACGCCCGAGCACCAGAGGTGCCCGGTCATCGGCGAACACCAGCGTCTCCAGCCCCACCTTGCGTCCCTCTCCCTTCGCCACGCCCACCAGTACGGACGTATCCAGTCCCAGTTCCTCAAAGACCTGGCGAGCGACGCTGACCTGCCCCTTGCCACCGTCGATCAGCACGATGCCGGGCAATGGCGATTCGCCGTGGGCACAGCGTTCGAACCGGCGCCGCAGCACCTGGCGCATGGCGGCATAGTCGTCGCCAGGGGTAATGTCGGTAATGTTGTAGCGCCGGTACTGGCGAGGCTGCATCGCATGCGCCTCATACACCACGTTCGAGGCCTGGGTCGCCTCGCCAGCCGTGTGGCTGATGTCGAAGCACTCGATGCGCAACTGTTCGAGCGACTCTTCGTCGGTGTCGAGCCCCAGCACTTCAGCCAGCGCGCGGGTGCGCTCGCGCTGCGAGCCTTCTTCCGACAGCAGACGCGCCAGCGCCAGCTCGGCATTCTGCACGGCCTGCTCGAGCCAGCTGCGGCGCACTCCCTGGGGCTGATGCAAGATGCGCGTGCGCTGGCCCGCCCGATTCACCAGGAATTCACCAACTTCCGAATCGGCCGGCAAAGGATGCGACACGACCACGATGGGCGGCACCTGATGTTCGAGGTAGTGTTGCGAGATGAAGGCCTCCAGGACCTCGGCGGGTTCATCGCCATCGACGTGTGCCGGGTAGAACGCCTTGTCGCCGAGGTGCCGCCCACCCCGCACCATGGCGAGCACGACGCAGGCACGGCTGCCGCCCATGATCACTGCGATGATGTCGGTGTCTTCTGCGTCGAGCTCCATGGTCTGCTGCTGCAATACCTTCGACAGCGCGTGCAGGCGATCCCGCAACACGGCGGCCTCTTCGAAGCGCCAGGCCTCGGCTGCATCCTGCATGCGCCTTTCCAGGTCACCCATGACCTCACGCGTATGCCCCTGCAGGAAGCGCACGGCACGCCGTACGTCGTCCGTATAGGCTTCCTGGCTGACGTGCCCCACGCAAGGGGCAGAACAGCGCCGGATCTGGTAGAGCAGGCACGGGCGCGACCGGTTGGCAAACACGTTGTCCTGGCAGGTGCGCAGCATGAATACCTTCTGCAGCACCTGGATGCTCTCGCGCACGGCCCACGCGCTGGGATAGGGGCCGAAGTACTGGTTTTCGCGATCGGTGGCGCCGCGGTAGTACGAGATGCGCGGAAACGCGTGGCCGCTGATCTTGAGGTAGGGATAAGATTTGTCGTCGCGAAAGAGAATGTTGTAGCGCGGGTTGAGCGACTTGATGAGGTTGTTCTCAAGCAGCAGCGCCTCGGCTTCCGAGCGCGTGACCGTAACCTCGACGCGCGCTACCCGTGCCACCATATGCGCGATGCGCGGGCTCGACGGTGTCTTCTGAAAGTATGACGAGACCCTTTTCTTCAGGTTGCGCGCTTTGCCCACGTACAGCACGGTCCCGTCCTTGTCGACGTGCTGGTACACACCCGGCAGGTTGGGCAGCTGGGCGAGAAATCCCTTGAGATCAAATTCCGTCATGTGCGAACTACCGGTCGGCTGCACCGGCCGCCGACTCATGCATTCAAACGCAGGGCGGTCGCGCGCGCACGCCGATAAGCTTCTGACGCCTGCAGCTCGTGCCAGTCAGGGGCCGGACCGCACGGCCGCAGGCGCCGCCAACGGGCCAGGGAGGCTGTCGGCATTCCACCTTCCAGCGCCTGCAATACCTGGTCCGCCAGATCGGGACGGTTGCACACGAGCACCATGTAGCAACCCGCATCAAGCGCGGCATGGGCACGCGCCACGATGTCACCCGCCACGGCGGCACCTTCCATGGTGAGGTCGTCCGAGAACACCAGCCCATCGTAACGCAGGCGCTCGCGCAGTATGGTGGTAATCCAGAACGGGGAAAACCCGGCTGGGCGCGCGTCGGCCAGCGGATAGATGACATGCGCAGGCATCACCGAAGGCAGGGTCAGGTCTCCCAGCCAGTGGTAGGGCGCCGCGTCCTCAGCCAGGATGGCGTCAAGTGGGCGTTCGTCGACCGGAACGGCGTGGTGCGAGTCGGCCTCGACGTAACCGTGCCCCGGGAAATGTTTGCCGCAGGCAGCCATGCCACCCAGGTGCAGGCCGTGCACCAGCGCCCGCGCCAGATCGGCGACAGCCGCAGGATGGCGATGGAATGCGCGCGAACCGATGACCTGGCTGCGCCCGTAGTCGAGATCAAGTACAGGGGTGAAACTGAGATCGACGCCGCAGCTGCGCAGCTCAGCCGCCAGCACATAGCCCACCTCGACGGCGCTGCGCAACGCCTCTTGGGGATCGCGATCCCAAAGTTGCCCGAGCGCATGCATCGGTGGCAGCGGGGTAAAGCCGTCTGCCCGGAAGCGTTGTACGCGTCCACCTTCGTGGTCTACAGCCACCAGCAGAGGTTCGGACCGCAACGCGTGGATCGCGGCTACCAGCCCGGACAGCTGCGCACGGCTCTCGAAATTGCGCGCGAACAGGATGACACCGCCCGTAGCGGGATGCCGCAGACGTGCAACGTCGTCCGGCGTGAGCGTGGTGCCCTGCACATCAATGACGACGCGGCCGGGAACGAGCGAAACGGTGGACAGATTCATGGCTGAAGTGTTTCGATGACAACGTAGGCCGCAACCAGGTCGTGCTCGTCGGTGATCGACACGTGCATGGCGCCGAAACGTTGCGCACACCACGCCTGCAGCTCCGCATCACTGATGACCAGGTGGGGGCGCCCCGAGGGATAGTTCAGGATTTCGACCGCGCGCCAGTACATGGGCATGCGCATGCCCAGCCCGATGGCTTTCGAGAATGCCTCTTTTGCCGCGAACCGGGTAGCAAGGAAGCGGATACCCCGTGCAGCACTGCGCGCACGGCGTGCCTCGAACCGCAGGAGTTCATGCTCGCCCAGGATGCGGGCCACGAATCGTTCGCCGTGCCGGTGCAAGGCGCGTTCGACCCGTTCGGTGCGCAACAGGTCGATACCAACACCCGCGATGCCGGGATGGTCTGGCGACGGCAAATTCATTCCCTAGCCCTGGACAGGGGCTGGCGCACTGCCTGCAGCCGCGCGGCAATCATGCGTGCCTTCATTTCACGCACGGCTGCCTGCCAGCCCATGAAGACGGCCTCGGCCACAATGGCATGGCCAATGTTCAGCTCGGTGATGGCCGAAATGGCGGCGATGGCCTCGACGTTGTCGAAGTGCAGCCCGTGGCCCGCGTTGACTTTCAGGCCCATGGCGACGCCCTGCTCAGCCGCCGCGCGGATTCGGTCGAGTTCCAGGCGTGCCCGGTCACCCTCGGCGTCCGCATAATGGCCCGTATGCAGCTCGACTACGCGCGCGCCGGTCTCCCATGCGGCTCGCAGCTGCTCGGTATCGGGCGCAATGAACAGTGATACGCGTATGCCGGCGTCGTGCAGTCGGGCAACCGCCCGCGCCACCCGGTCGAACGCACCGACCACATCAAGCCCCCCTTCCGTGGTCAGCTCCTGGCGTCGCTCGGGAACCAGACAGACATCGTGCGGTTGCACGTCGCACGCAATGGCCAGCATTTCTTCGGAGATCGCGCACTCCAGATTCATGCGGGTACGCAGGACCTTGCGCAAAGCATGGACGTCGGCATCCTGTATGTGCCGGCGGTCTTCACGCAGATGGAGCGTAATGAGATCGGCCCCCGCCTCTTCGGCCAGCAGGGCCGCCTTGATCGGGTCAGGATAACGGGTAAGCCGTTGCTGACGCAGCGTGGCTACGTGATCGATGTTGACGCCAAGATCTATCATGTGTGTGCGCTACCACTAGCGATGAAAGCGACCGGCGCGTCATGCGCGCCGATCCATCGCTAGTGTACCGCGTCCACAAGCCTCTCAGCGCCGATGCGAGCGGCACATCATGCCCATGAGGAAACCGGCGCCTGCGACAATCGCAAGCGATGTCCAAGGGTTGCGTTCTACCCGCTGCATGATGGCGTCGGCCGTATCGCATGCGTGTTCGTAAGCGCGACCGTACATGTCCTGCGCGGTACCTTGCACTTGCCGGGCCATGCCCTTGAGCTGCTGCCCGGTATCATCCATGACGTCACCGGCCTTCTCCTGCACCTTGCCCACGACCTGATTGATCTTGCCTTCCACCTGTTCCGGATTCATGTGCTCTCCTGTTTCAGCCTGTCTTCAACCTGCCGGCCAGCACTCCGCATGCGGAACCTGGCCGCACAGTTGCCCATCGAGCCTATACCTTGCGGCGGGCATCCTTCACCTCCTCCCTGGCATCGCCCACGGCTTTCTGCACCTTGCCTTCCGCCTGGCGTGCCAGGCCCTTGGCCTGCGTCGTGCGATTGCCGGTCGCCTTGCCCAGAGCCTCCTGGCCCTTGCCTGCGGCTTCCTTGACACTGCCCTTCACTTGGTCTTTATTCATGTGATGCTCCAGATGACGAATGGGGTCGCGCGCCTGTACGGCGTGGGATCACGCCCGGCGCCCCACCGGAGCTCAGCAACCGCCGTACCCGCGCAGCGACATCCTCGGGGGTTCGGTGCGAGAGCCGCTGCAGGCGCGTGGCCTTTTCGTCCCCCATGCCCGGAACATCGCATGGACCCGCGTCGCTGATGCCCGCTCCAGCCCGCTTCACCGTCTCCGTACGCGAGCTTTGCGCCTTCGCCGCACAAAGTGGCGATCTCGACCTGCGTTTCGGCATTGCCCCGACCGCGCTCGAAGGCATGGTCGGGCACGCGCTGGTGGGGAGCCGCCGCTCGCCGGCCTACGAACGTGAAATTCCGCTGCAGGGCACTTACGGATCGATCTGCGTGCGTGGCCGAGCCGACGGGTATGACCACAGCCTGAACCGCCTGGAGGAAATCAAGACCTACCGCGGCGACCTGGAGCGGCTGCCGCCGGCCCGGCGACATCTGCATCGGTCGCAGGCGCTGCTGTACGGCTCGCTGCTCTGTGCAACGCGCGGACTCACCCACCTGACCGTGGCCCTGGTCTACTACAACGTCACGACACAGACCGAGACCATCATTGCCGAGGAATGCAGCGCCGCAGAACTGCACCAGCATTTCGCCGATTGCTACGAAAAATTCGAGGCGTGGGCCATCCAGGAACTATCCCATCGGCAGCAACGCGACGCCTGGCTCGCGCAGCTTGAATTCCCATTCCCTGCATTTCGTCCCGGCCAGCGCGAACTGGCCAAGGCTGTGTTTCTGGCCAGCCGCGACCAGCGTTGTCTCTGCCTGCAGGCGCCCACGGGTATCGGCAAGTCGCTGGGCACCCTGTTTCCCCTGTTGAAGGCCATGCCGCCGCATGGGCTTGACAAGATCTTCTTTCTGAGCGCCCGCACCACGGGACGCCGCGTCGCGCTCGACGCGCTGCGTCGGCTCGCGGGTGCAGGCACCTCCCGCCTGCGCGTAGTGGAACTGTTGGCGCGTGACAAAGCCTGCGCCTACCCCGGCCGAGCCTGCACTGGCGAGGCATGCCCGCGCGCCCGCGGCTTCTTCGACCGCTTGCCCGCCGCGCGCAACCACGCTGTGCGCGCAGCCTGGCTGGACGCGCCCGTTATCCGCGACATCGCCGAGAACCATGCCGTGTGCCCGTATTATCTTGGCCAGGAGCTGGCGCGCTGGGCGGACGTGGTCGTCGGCGACTACAACTACTATTTCGACCACACTGCGTTCCTGCGCGGTCTGACCAACGAGAATAGCTGGCGGGCCGCGGTGCTGGTCGACGAGGCGCACAACCTCATTGCGCGTGCACGCGATATGTACAGTGCCGAGCTCGGTCAGCCCGAGTTCGCCCAGCTGAAAAAGCAATACCCGGCGCTGAAGGCTTGCTGGCAGCACCTGCAGCGCGCCTGGCGTGATACCCTGCGCGAACAGCAGCAACCCTATGCAGCCTACGACGTGGTGCCTGACGGGCTGCGCAATGCCCTGCGCTCGACCATCACCAGCCTGGCCGACTACCTCGAACACAATGCCGTGCAGGGCGATGCACGCCTGCAGGAGTGGTATTTCAACCTGCTGCGCTTCCAGAGCCTGGCCGACACTTTCGGAGAGCACAGCGTATTCGACATCACCGTGCCACGTCCCGGAAACACGGATGGCTCATCCCTTTGCATCCGTAACATCGTGCCCGCCCCGTTCCTGGCGGATGCCATCCAGGCCGCGCGCACGGTCATTCTGTTCTCCGCCACGCTGGGCCCACAGGACTATTATGCGCAGCTGCTCGGCCTGCCCGCAGGCACTGCACGCCACGACATCGGGTCACCGTTCTCGGCCGACCAGTTGCAGGTGCGGGTGGCCACGCAGGTGTCGACGCGCTGGACTGACCGCGCGGCATCGTTGCCCCTGGTGGCCGAGATCATCGCGCAGCAGTATCGTGAAGCGCCGGGGCTGTACCTGGCGTACTTCAGCAGTTACCAGTACCTGGACGCCGCAATGCGCATGCTGAACTCCAGCGCGCCCGACGTTCCTGCCTGGTGTCAGAGCCGCCACATGACCGAGGCCGAGCGCACGGCGTTTCTGGATCAGTTCGTGCCCGGGAACCGGGGTATCGGGTTCGCCGTACTCGGGGGTGCCTTTGGCGAAGGCATCGACCTGCCCGGCGATCGGCTGGTAGGTGCGTTCATTGCCACCCTGGGCCTGCCGCAGGTCAACCCCGTCAATGAAGTCATGCGCGAACGCCTCGACCGCCTGTTCGGTGCCGGGTACGAATACACCTACCTGTACCCCGGCATTCAGAAGGTCGTACAGGCAGCTGGCCGCGTCATCCGTACCACCAGCGATCGCGGCACCGTGGTGCTGCTCGACGACCGTTACCAGCAGCCCCGCATACGGCAGCTGCTGCCGTCCTGGTGGCGTATTGCACGATACACGTCCATCCCGGGGCGGATATCGTGACACGCTTGCGCTAAGGGTGACCAACGCGTCACAATCGAAGCGGAACCTGGAAGATCATGTCGCGGCGCTGCCAGAGGCACGGCGGGCATGCCATCGCCAGGAACCGCCAGGCCCCTGTCGTGCCGCCGCTCGCATGGAGATGTTCCGCGTCATGAGTCCCCAAGAACGCACCCGTTCCGGCACCCGCCTCACCCCCGCCCAGCTGCAGGCCTACTGGATGCCATTCACGGGCAACCGTCAGTTCCGTCAGGATCCACGCATCATGGTGGAGGCGCACGGCTGTTTCTACATCGACGCCGATGGCCGGAAAATCTTCGATGGGCTCTCGGGCCTGTGGACCTGCGGGCTCGGGCACGCCCACCCCGCTATCGCCACGGCGGTCGCGGCGCAAGTGGCGAAGCTCGACTACTCGCCTGCATTCCAGTTCGGCCATCCCCTGGCCTTTGAGCTGGCAGAGGCGGTGGTCCAGCGCATGCCCGCCGGACTCGATCATGTTTTCTTCGCCAGTTCAGGCTCGGAAGCAGTAGAAACCGCCCTCAAGATGGCACGCGCCTACTGGCGCGTTCGCGGGCAGGCCTCCAGGACACGTTTCATTGGTCGCGTGAAGGCCTATCACGGTGTGAACTTCGGTGGAATCAGCGTCGGCGGCATCGCCGGCAACCGAAGACTTTTTGGCGATGGCATCAGCGCCGATCATCTGCCGCATACCCTGCTGCCTGAGAACGCATTTGCGCGCGGGGTGCCGCCGCACGGCGCCGAACTTGCCGACCACCTGCTCGAGCTCATCGCCCTGCACGACGCATCCACCATCGCAGCGGTCATCGTCGAGCCGTTCTCTGGTTCAGCCGGGGTCATCGTGCCTCCTCAGGGGTACCTGCAGCGATTGCGCGAGATCTGCGACCAGTACGACATCCTGCTCATCTTCGATGAAGTCATTACGGGGTTCGGGCGCCTCGGCCGCTGGACGGGTGCGGAGCATTTCGGTGTCACGCCCGACCTGCTGACCTTTGCCAAACAGGTGACCAACGGCGTCATTCCGCTCGGCGGCGTGGCGGTATCCGGTGCCATTCATGACACCTTCATGGAAGCGGGCGGCGCCCCACACGCCGTGGAGTTTCCGCACGGGCATACCTATTCAGGGCATCCTGTCGCCTGTGCCGCGGGACTGGCCACACTTGCAGCCCTGGAACAGGAAGATGCGCTGGAACGCGTCCGCAGCCTGACCACGCACTTTGAGGAATGCGTGCACCGTCTGCGCGGCCTGCCCCACGTGCTCGATATCCGCAATATCGGCCTGGCAGCCGGCATCACGCTGGCGCCGAAGCAGGGCGATCCCACCCTGCGTCCTTTCGAAGTGGCCATGGACTGCTGGAAACAGGGCTACTACGTGCGTTTTGGCGGCGACACCATTCAGCTCGCTCCACCCTTTGTCTCTACCCCCGAACAGATCGACAGATTGATCGCTGCCCTGGCTGAAGCGCTGCAGCGGCAGCGCTGACCCGGCGTTTCCCGCGCAGCGCGCGTACCTGCACGGCCAGACCCCTGCATACAGGCGCACGTCTCGGACACACCTGTTAAAACAAAAACCCCGCCTTCCTTCGAAGGCGGGGCCACTGCGCGACGGATTCACACGGAAACCGCTGCGTGACGATCACGCATGTGCTTACATGTTCTCGATCATGACCTGACCGAAGCCCGAGCAAGACACCTGGGTGGCGCCTTCCATCAGGCGGGCGAAGTCGTACGTGACCTTCTTCGACTGGATGGATTTCTCCATGCTGCTGATGATGAGGTCGGCAGCTTCACGCCAGCCCATGTGACGCAGCATCATTTCGGCGGAAAGGATTACCGAACCGGGGTTGACGTAGTCCTTGCCGGCGTACTTCGGAGCCGTACCATGGGTGGCCTCGAACATGGCGACCGAGTCGGACAGATTCGCACCCGGGGCAATTCCGATACCACCGACCTGGGCGGCCAGCGCGTCGGAGATGTAGTCGCCGTTCAGGTTCAGTGTCGCGATGACGTCGTACTCGGCCGGACGCAGCAGGATCTGCTGCAGGAAGGCATCGGCGATGGAATCCTTGATGATGATTTCCTTGCCGGTCTTGGGATTCTTGAACTTGCACCACGGACCGCCATCGATGAGCTCCGCACCGAACTCGCGGCGTGCCAACGCGTAGCCCCAGTCACGGAATGCGCCTTCCGTGTACTTCATGATGTTGCCCTTGTGCACCAGCGTGACCGACGAACGATCGTTGTCGATGGCGTACTGGATGGCCTTGCGCACAAGACGCTCGGTACCTTCACGCGACACGGGCTTGATGCCGATGCCAGAAGTTTCGGGGAAGCGGATCTTGGTAACGCCCATTTCCTTCTGAAGGAAGTCGATGAGCTTGCGTGCTTCGGGCGTTTCAGCGGCGTACTCGATACCCGCGTAGATGTCCTCCGAGTTTTCACGGAAGATGACCATGTTGGTCTTTTCCGGCTCCTTCAGCGGCGAGGGCACACCCTTGAAGTAACGGACCGGACGCTGGCAGACGTACAGGTCGAGCTCCTGACGCAATGCCACGTTCAACGAGCGGATGCCACCGCCGACGGGCGTGGTCAGCGGACCCTTGATCGAAACCACGTATTCGCGCACGGCGTCGAGACTTTCGTCGGGCAGCCAGACATCGGGACCGTACACCTTGGTGGATTTCTCGCCCGCGTAGACTTCCATCCAGTGGATCTTGCGCTTGCCACCGTAGGCCTTTTCGACAGCGGCGTCCACGACCTTGATCATCACCGGGGTGATATCAACACCGGTGCCGTCGCCTTCGATGAAAGGAATAATGGGATTATCGGGAACGTTTAGCGAAAAATCAGGGTTAACGGTGATTTTTTCGCCCGCTGCGGGCACCTTGATATGTTGATAAGACATGGAACGTTCCTTACGCACTGGTTTAAAAACGGCTTCGGGACAACGCGCGCGGCGCGGCACGCAAAACGCCCGGCGAAAACTGTAGATTATCCCGCATTCTGGGGGGTATTGTCATACAACACGATGAAATACCGCTATTACCTGCCTGGAGGACGGTTGTGCCCGTTTCCGCCCGCATCATCGCTACCGCCGGAAGGTCCGCTGGTCCAGCGCAGGGAGATTCCGGGGCGACTGCGCGGCGCATCGGCCGACACCCCCAACCCCGCAGCATAGATTACTTCGTTCGACCGACGCACCAAGGGTAACCGCGCCCGCTGCCACGCAGGAATGCCGGCCTCCTGGTAAAGGTTCTTGAGCGTTCGCGAACGCCCCCCCGCACGCACGCGCATGCGCTCGCCTCCCAACCGTGGACCGACCTCGAGCGGCTGGGCCGCCAGCCACTCAGGATCGATACCTTCTGCGGCGTGCTCAAAGTATAAGACGCCGTCCCAATCCGGCATGGTCCAGTGGGGATCGCCCTGCCAGGTGCGCACCACCCTGGGTAGGGCGGCCACGCGCTGGCGGCCGTGAGTCCGGCTGGCCGAAGCACGCTGACCCGACGGGACCAGCACGATGTGACCGCGGTAGACGCGCAGGCATTCCTCCCCCAGGGGCAGCATGACCTGGCGGTCAGGGTCTGCCTCGGCAAGTTGATGGCAGATTTCGAGCAGCCGGGCTTCCGCCAGCCCGGCCAGCCCGAACCGCTGCAACCAGGCCCGTAGCACCAGCACCTTGCGCGCATCGTCCAGGTGAAGCCACCGGTTACGGTCGAGCACCCTGCCTGCTTCACGCACAGGCATCCAGGCCGGATTCGACGCACTGACGCGCTGTAGATCTTCCTGCGCCAGCTGTTCCAGGATACGTTGAGCATCGGCCGCCAGCCGTGCAAAGCGTACCACCGAGGCCCGGTATCCCGGCCAGTGCCGCCCCACCGCGGGCAAGACCTCGCGCCGCAGCACCCCACGGGCGTAGCGTGTATCGGTGTTGGTCGGGTCATCCGCCAGCGCCAGGCCGAGGCGCTCGGCTTCCGCCGTAGCAACCGGCAGAATCATGCTGCGTGGTACATCCAGCCAAGGGCGCTGGTACACAACGCCGTCGCGCTGTGTGCGTGGCGCCATGCCTGCGGCGCCGCCCAGCCCGGTTCCACGAAACAGGCGCAGCAGTATGGTCTCGACCTGGTCGTCCTGATGATGGCCCAGCAGCACGACCGCCGCATTCTGCTCACGCGCTACATCACCCAGTGCTGCATAACGGACAGCACGCGCTGCCGCCTCAAGGCCTTCGCCCCCGGACAGGTCCACCTGTACCCGGCGCAGCACGTAGGCAACGTCCAGGCATCGCGCCAATTGCTCGACCTGCAGGGCCCAGTCATCGGCGGCCGGTTGCAGCCCATGGTGAACATGAAACAGGCAGGGCTTCTGCAGCCGCCGACGCGCCACCTCGGCAGCAAGGACCCCGAGCGCGAACGAATCAGGGCCCCCGCTGCACGCGACGCCCACCACTCGGCCCGCGGGCACCTCAGCCAGCGCGGCGTCGAGGGCATCGATGAGGACGGTACGGGACATGAACGTTCACCGGACACCAGGCCGGTGCACTCAGGTCTTGGCTTCCTTGTACTGGCCGTAGCTCATGAGCCGCTGCAGACGACGCTCGAGCAGCTCGTCAACGCTGTATTCCTGCAACTGCCGCAGGCTGTCGGTAAGCGCCCGTCGCAGCAGCCGCGCCATCACGCGCGGATCGCGGTGCGCGCCTCCGACCGGTTCGTTCACGATCCGGTCGATCAGCCCGAGCGACTTCAGCTGCGGTGCCGTGATGTGGAGTGCCTCGGCCGCCTCGGGCGCCTTCTCGGCGCTGCGCCAGAGAATCGACGCGCAGCCCTCGGGAGAAATGACCGAATAGGTGGCGAACTGGAGCATGAGTACGGCATCGGCAACAGCGATTGCGAGCGCACCCCCCGATCCACCCTCGCCGATGATGGTCGCTACGATGGGCACCTTGAGCTCGGCCATGACGTAGAGGTTGTGGCCGATGGCTTCGGACTGGCCGCGCGCCTCGGCGTCGACCCCCGGGTATGCGCCTGGCGTGTCGATGAAGGTGAAAATGGGAAGCCCGAACTTCTCGGCCAGGCGCATCAACCGGGCCGCCTTGCGATACCCTTCGGGCTTGGGCATGCCGAAATTGCGCATTGCGCGCTCCTTCGTATCGCGCCCCTTCTGGTGCCCGATCACCATGCAGGGCGTCCCGTTCAGTCGCGCCAGCCCGCCGACGATCGCCTGGTCATCTGCGAACATGCGGTCGCCATGCAGCTCGTGGAAATCGGTGAAGATTTCCCGAACATAATCGAGCGTATATGGCCGTTGCGGATGCCGCGCCACCATGGCAACCTGCCACGGCGTGAGCTTAGAGTAGATGCTCTTGGCCAGCGACTGGATCTTCTCCTGCAGGCGGCTGATCTCCTCGGAAATATCGACCGCAGAATCAGCCTGCACGTACCGGAGCTCTTCCACCTTGGCCTCGAGCTCGGCGATCGGTTGTTCAAAGTCGAGAAACGCGTTTCGCATCAATACTCCACGGCGACAGGATCGAGACTGCGCCACAAATACCAGGTGGCCACGGTTCTCCAGGGTTGCCACGCCTGGGCCACTTCGCGCGCCTCAAAGCGCGAGACGGGCTCACCGCTGAAATAATGCAACGAGATGGCTTTCATGAGCCCGAGATCGTCGAGCGGCAGCACATCGGGCCGGCGCAAATTAAATATGAGAAACATCTCGGCTGTCCAGCGACCAATGCCGCGAATGCCAACAAGCTCCGCGATGATGGCCTCGTCATCCATGGTCTCCCACAGCTGCGGGTGCACCTTCTGCTCGCTGAAATGTACCGCGAGGTCGAGCATGTACTCGGATTTGCGTTGCGAGAGACCCGCACTGCGCAGCGCATCGCGCCCGAACGCCAGAATGGTGTCCGGGGTAACAGGTGCCCGGAGGGCGTCCATGAGCCGATTCCATACCGCATCGGCCGCCTTGATGGAAATCTGCTGACCGACGATGGCGCGCGCAAGTGTGGTGAACGGGTCGCCACGGCTGCGCAAGTGCATCTCGGGATACTGCGGAATAAGCCGGCGCAGCACGCGGTCGCCCTTCATGAGGTGCGCGACTGCGGCATCCCAATAGGGAGGCTTGACCGTAGCCGCGTTCACGCCCGACGCCACTCGGTGACGCCGCCGGGCTTGTCTTCCAGCACGATCCCGGCAGCCAGCAGTTCGGCCCGGATGGCATCGGCCACCGTGAAGTCGCGCGCGGCCTTGGCCGCCGCCCGCCGCGCGATGCGGTCTTCAATGGCCGCGCGATCCAGCACACTGTCGAGACCGCGCAGGTCCTGCAGGAATGTGTCAGGCTCAGCCTGCAGCAGGCCCAGCAACCCCGCCAGCCCCTTGAGCTGCCCGCTGGCGCGCGGGGAACGCGTGCGGTTCGCCTCCGCTGCCAGATCGAACAGCTGTGCCACCGCCTCCGGCGTGTTGAAGTCGTCGTCCATGGCGCTGCGGAATGCCTGGGCATGGGGTTCGTTCCAGTCGATACCGACGTCGTCCGGTGGTACCTGCTTCAGCGCAGTGTACAGGCGCGCGAGCGCGTTGTCGGCATCGGTGAGATTCTCCGCTGCGAAGTTCTGGATGCTGCGATAGTGATTGCGCACGAAGAAGAACCGGACCGATTCGGGCCGATAGCGCTGGCACGCGTCACGGATGGTGATGAAATTGCCGAGCGACTTCGACATCTTCTCGGCATCGACCTGAAGCGGGCCGCAGTGCATCCAGATGTGGGCAAGCGTGCCCCCAAAAGCACCCTCACTCTGGGCAATCTCGTTTTCGTGATGCGGGAACTTGAGGTCGGGGCCACCACCGTGGATGTCAAGCGGCAGTCCCAGCAGGTCGCGGCTCATGGCCGAGCACTCGATGTGCCAGCCCGGCCGCCCCAGACCGTAGGGCGACTCCCACTTCGACTCGGGTGGCTCATCGGCTTTGGCCGCTTTCCACAGGACGAAGTCGAGCGGATCGCGTTTACCTCCCGACACCTCGACACGCTCGCCGGCCCGCAGCTCGTCGAGCGAGCGGCCCGACAGCTTGCCGTAGCCCGGGAACTTGCGTACCGCAAAATTGACGTCGCCATCGGAGGCGCGATAGGCGAGCCCGCGTTCCTCGAGCCGCTGGATGATCTCGAGCATGCCGCGGATGTGCTGCGTTGCGCGCGGCTCGGCATCCGGCCTCAGCACCCCAAGTACCTGCTCGTCTTCATGCATGGCCTGGATGAAATACTCGGTGACCTCGGAAATGCGCTTGCCCGACTCGACGGCGCGCCGGATGATCTTGTCGTCGATGTCGGTGATGTTGCGCACGTAGGTGACCCGCAGCCCCTTCTGCCGCAACCAGCGCACGACGACATCGAAGGACACCAGCATGCGACCATGTCCCAGATGACAGTAGTCGTACACCGTAACCCCGCAGACATACATGCGCACGTGCCCCTCCTGAACGGGCTGGAGAGGGTCTTTGCGCCGGGTAAGGGAGTTGTATATGTGCATGGCAGGTACTTGAGCGCTCCGAGGTTCGGCTGCGCAGAGAAGACAAGCTAAAATGCGACCGTCAAGTATAGCAAGCGAACACCACGCCCATGCCGACCGTATCTGCCCTGACGCCGCTGCGTGCCTGCCTTGCCGCCCTGCTGTTGCTTGCCGCACCGGTTCCGGTCGTGCTTGGGCAGACACCGACACAGGAGACCGCCTCGGCCACCGAACCCTATGGCTGGCCCTGGCTGCGCAAGGCGCTCGACAGCCTGCGCCCGTCCACCGACACCTCCCTGCCCGAAACCTCCACCCAGGCGGTACAGCGCCTCGAGAACATGATCTCCCAGGGGCAGGCGGCGGCCGCCCTGAAGGAAATTGATGAGCGCCTGCAGAAACGGCGGCAGTCCCGGGTCACCGGCGTCGACGCCCGCCTGGTGTTCCTGCGCGCGCGCGCGCTGGCGGCGTTGGGGCGCCTGGATGAGGCACGCGAAGCTTACGAGGCCATGACCGTGCAGTTCCCCGAACTGCCCGAACCGTGGAATAACCTCGCCGCCATCTACGCCGCGCAACAGCAGCCCGAGCGCGCCTACGAGGCCCTGCAGATGGCCATCCGCACGCACCCCCGGTACGCTGCGGCCTACGCCAACATGGGCGACATCCTGATCATGCTTGCTGCCCAAGCCTATGAAAAAGCTGCGGAACTGGGTGCCCCCGACGGCAGCCAGTTGCGTCAACGAGCCACCCGACTGATCAACCAGCTGCCATGATTCTCAGTCTCATCCGCTCTGCCTGCATCGCAGGCGCCATCTTTACGCTCGCTTTCGGCGCGGTCAACCCTGCCCTCGCCGCTTCCCAACCCGATTCGAAAGGTAGTTCCTCCATGCACCCACGCGTCCGACTTGCCACCAACCATGGCGACATCGTTCTCGAACTCGACCGCGAGAAGGCCCCCGCCACTGTCCAGAACTTCCTCGACTACGTCACCAGCGGCTTCTACGATGGCACGATTTTTCACCGGGTCATCAACGGTTTCATGATTCAGGGCGGCGGGTTCGAGCCCGGCATGAAGCAAAAGCCCACGCGTGAACCCATCGAGAACGAGGCCAGCAACGGTTTGCCCAACGCCGCCTATACCATCGCCATGGCACGTACCAGCGATCCGCATTCGGCGACCGCGCAGTTCTTCATCAACGTCGTCGACAACGACTTCCTCAACCACACGGCTCCCACGCCCAATGGCTGGGGCTACGCGGTGTTTGGCAAGGTCGTGGAAGGCACGGACGTCGTCGACAGCATCAAGGCCGTACCCACCGGTGCCCGCGGGTTCCACCGCGACGTCCCGAAGGACGACGTCGTCATCATGAAGGCGGAAGTGCTGTAACGTGACGAGACCCCAGCCCATTCCGCTCCAGCAGATCCCCGGCACACTGTGGGTGGCATCCGACGTCCACCTGCAGGCAGACACACCACAAACGCTGGACGCCTTCACGGCCTTCCTGGGCGCGGCGGCCGAACACGCCGACGCGCTCATTCTGCTGGGCGACCTGTTCGACGCCTGGGTAGGTGATGACGCCCTGCAGGCGGCCCCCGCCTGGCTACAGCAGTTCGTCGGCGCCCTGGCCGACACCGGGAGCCGTATCCCCGTCTGGCTGGGGCACGGCAATCGCGATTTCCTCATGGGCGAGGGCCTGGCCGCCGCCGGCAGACTGCACCTGCTGCCCGAACGCGTACGCGTGCACACCGACTGCGGCGTCATTCTGTTCACCCATGGCGACGAGCTGTGCACCGACGACGTCGAGTACCAGAAGCTGCGCGCGCTCATGCGCAATCCCGCCTGGCAGTCCTCCATGCTGGCAAGACCCCTGCCCGAGCGCCTGAAGCTCGCCGCCGAGCTGCGCATGCAAAGTGAGCATGGCAAGGCGACAAAGTCGTACGAGATCATGGATGTGAACCAGGCCGCCGTAGAACAGCTGATGCTGGCTGCGGGCGTCACCCGCCTCGTGCACGGCCATACGCACCGGCCGCAGCGCCATGCATTCATGCTCGACGGCAAGCCTGCCGAACGCTGGGTCCTGCCCGACTGGGACTTCGATCACCCCCCGGTGCGGGGTGGCTGGATCAGCATCGATCGTGACGGCATCGCCCTCAACGACTGGTCTCCCGCCCCTTAGCCGTCGTTAGCATTGCGGTACATACGCCGCGCATCATGTCGACTTCCTCGCGCGACATCTGCGCGCGCGTAAACAGATGGCGCATGCGCACCATGAGCTTCTTCGGATGTTCAGGATCGAGAAAGCCCACGGCGGTCAGAGCCTCCTCCCAATGGGCCAGAAAGGCCTGCACCTGATTGCCCGGTGCCGGAGCCGGCCCGGGCCGAGGCGGCACATATGCCACATCATCCTGCGTGAGCGCTGCGAGCAGCGCATAACGCATCTCCCAGGCTACCACCTGCATGGCCTGCGCGACGTTGAGCGAGCTGTACTGCGGATTGGCGGGGATGTGGCACACCCAATGACATGATCCGATCTGTTCATTGGTAAGCCCCGACCGTTCGGTACCGAAAACGACGGCAACACGCGAGTCTTCCGTCCCCGCGGCAAGATGCTCCCGTGCCAGCGCGCCTGCCCTGCGCACATCGCAGGCCGGAGGACCCAGGTCGCGCCCCCGCGCGGTCAGTGCAAATACCAGCGTGGTATCGGCCAGCGCATCGGCCAGCGTGTCGAACACGCGCACATTCTCGAGTACGTCAACCGCCCCGCTCGCCAAGGCAACGGCCTCGGCATTGTGCCCCGGCCGGCGCACCCGCGGATTGACCAGACGCAGACTGGAGAACCCCATGGTCTTGAGTGCGCGTGCGGCAGCACCCACGTTGCCGGGGTGAGACGGCTCGACCATGACAAAATCAAACTGTGAAAACACGGAGGTGAGCAGCAATCAGAGCACCACGATAGGAAGTATCAGATGAAGTTTCCGGCTGGCAGCATCGGGCCCATGGCTCCTGACGAGCGGGCATATCCGCCCTTTCCGGGACCTTTCGGTCGCGACGCAGCCAACGGCCCAGGCATGCATTCCGGACGGGAACGCCACCTGCTTTCGGTGGCGCCATGCGCAGAATCGCATGCTGGCCTAAAATCACGCATTCAGCCCCTTGCTTATTGAAGACACGCTTTCATGCATCCCATGATCAATACCGCCGTCAAGGCGGCGCGCAGAGCTGGCAGCATCATCAACCGTGCCAGCCTGGATCTTGAACGATTGTCCGTCACGCGCAAAGGTCCGCGCGATTTCGTTACAGAAGTGGATCGAGCCGCAGAAAGCGCGATCATCGAAATTCTACATTCTGCTTACCCCGACCACGCCATCCTGGCCGAAGAGTCCGGCCTGCACCATCATCACTCGCGGGAAGAGCCAGAATTCCAATGGATCATCGACCCGCTGGATGGCACTTCCAATTTCATCCACGGGTTTCCCGACTACGCGATTTCCATTGCACTGGCGCATCGAGGGGTCGTCGCACACGCCGTCGTGTACGATCCGGCACGCAACGAGCTGTTCACCGCCTCGCGCGGCAGTGGTGCGTTCCTGAACGACCGGCGCATTCGTGTGTCGCGCCGACATCGCATGGTGGAAGCGCTGGTGGGAGCCAGCTTCCGCTCGTCCGACGACGCCGACATCGCCCGCTGGGCACGCATCTTCAGCGAAGCCTCGGTCGCCTGTGCGGGCACCCGCCGCATCGGCTCGGCCGTGCTCGACCTGGCATGGGTGGCTGCCGGACGCCTCGATGCCTGCTATGGCGCCGGGCTCAAGCCCTGGGACCTCGCCGCCGGCAGCCTGCTCGTCCTCGAAGCAGGCGGCCTCCTGGGCGATTTCGAAGGCGAGCAGAACTGGCTGGCCAGCGGCAACATCGTCGCTGCCACCCCGCGGCTGTTTCCGCACATGCTCACCCTGCTCGAACCCATGCGACGTCCGTTGTCGCCTCCATCCTCCTGAAGCAGCCATGAACTCCTGGTGCGACGCGCTACAGCAATGTTCCCGCGGCGGCCCGATGGACCTCGAGTTCGAAGAACCCGAGCCGTCGTCAGCCCAGCGTAGCGGGCACGGTCATTCCTCCTCCGCGGAGGGGGCCGTCCGCACCGGGCAGCATGTTTCACTGCGCTCCCGAGTGTGGCGGGCGCAGTCGACCCAACCCTGTCCCCAGGGAGGTGGCTGATGGAGTGGCTGCTTGATCCCACCGCCTGGGTCGGCCTGCTGACGCTGGTCGTGCTCGAGATCGTCCTGGGTATCGATAATCTCGTCTTCATCGCCATCCTTGCCGACAGGCTGCCCGCCCGAGAGCGCGACCGGGCCCGCATCATCGGTCTTTCGCTGGCGCTATTCATGCGCCTTGCGCTGCTCAGCGCCATCTCCTGGCTCACGTCGCTCACCCGCCCTTTCCTGGCGCTGGGTCCAATCAGTCTGTCCGGCCGCGACCTCATCCTGCTGCTGGGCGGCCTGTTCCTCATCTTCAAGGCCACTCTGGAACTCCATGAACGCCTCGAAGGACCGGCCGCGAGAGACTCCGGACCACGCGTGCACGCCGGGTTTGCCGTGGTGGTCACGCAGATCGTGGTGCTCGATGCCGTGTTCTCGCTCGATTCGGTGATCACGGCCGTGGGCATGGTCGAGCAGCTGTCCATCATGATGATCGCCGTGATCATCGCCATCGCCATCATGCTGGTGGCATCCAGGCCCCTTACCCGCTTCGTCAACGCCCACCCCACGGTCGTGATCCTGTGCCTGGCCTTCCTCCTGATGATCGGTTTCTCGCTGGTTGCCGAAGGCATGGGCTTTCACGTACCCAAGGGCTACCTGTACGCTGCCATCGGTTTCTCGATCCTCATCGAGACCTTCAACCAGATTGCCCGGCGCAACCTGCTCAGATTCAATGCAGCACGCCCGCTGCGTGCCCGCACCGCTGAAGCCGTGCTGGCACTGCTGGGAACTCGCGTGCAGCCCGTGGATGACGGCGCCAGAGAGGCCGATGCTGGTCCCGCCGACACGGCCGATGCCGATGCCGTGTTCCAGGAAGAGGAGCGGCACATGGTAAGCGGCGTGCTGACGCTGGTCGACCGCTCCGTCCACTCGGTCATGACGCCGCGCGGCGACATATCCTGGATCAATCTCGAGGACGATGCTGCGCAGATCTGCCGGATTCTCAAGGAAGTACCGCACAGCCAGTTCCCGGTATGCCGCGGTAGCCTGGACGAGATCGTCGGCATCGGACGCGCGCGTGACCTGCTGGCCGACATACTGACACACGGCAGCATCCGTGAAGCCTCGTTGCGCGACCCGATCGTGGTGCCCGAATCCATCCGGATGCTGGCTCTCATCGACACGCTCAAGCATGCCCACGGGCAGCTGGTCCTGGTGGCCGACGAATTCGGCGCCATCGTCGGGCTGGTCACGGCCATGGACCTGTTCGAAGCCATCGCCGGCGAGTTTCCCGACGAAGACGAGGTGCCCGACATCCTTCCCGAAGGCGAGAACCGGTGGATCGTCTCTGGGGCCGCCGACCTGCACCATCTCGAACAGGAGCTGGAAGTCCGCGGCCTGGTCGGGGAAGATTACTCGACGCTCGCCGGCTACCTGCTGACCCATTTCGGCAAACTGCCCGAGCGCGGTCAGGTACTGGAACAGGCCGGGCTCGGCTTGCGCTTCGAGGTACTCGAGGTCTCCGGACGCCGTATCGTCTCCGTACTCGTCGAGCGCGTGTCACCCCCCGCCGAGGAGTCCGGCCCCGACTGAACCCTGGGAGTTGCGCGTCATGTGGTATTGAACCCACAGCCCCCAGTATTGCGGACCGAATCCGTTCCAACTTGCGGTACGCTGCACGATTGTGCAGTGTGCCAAAAGCGTACTGAAAAGTGATACACTTCCGTCTCATTTGAGAGCACACAGCCTCACCGGGGTTTCCACCCTGCGCAGGAGCCCTGGCGCTCATCTTCCCGCCGAGATTCTCCCCATGTCGATCCCAGATCTCACTCGGAAAACGCTGCTGATTGCTGTAGCTGCGATGACGGCAACCCTTGCTGCTTGCGATCGTAACGGGCAACAGCAGGCCGCTTCGCAGCAGATGCAGATGCCCGCCTTGCCGGTCAGTGTTCTTGCCGTCAGGCCCGAGCGCACGGCAATCACTACCGAGCTGCCCGGACGCACCGTCGCTACCCGTTCGGCTCAGGTCCGGGCCCGGGTGCCGGGCATCGTGCTCGAGCGCGTGTTCACGGAAGGCACGGATGTCCAGGCCGGAGACGTGCTGTTCAGGATCGATCCCGCACCGCTCGAAGCTGCCTACCAGGCCGCTGCAGCCAATCTGCAGAGTGCCGAAGCCGCACTGTTCGAGGCCCGCCAGACCGAGAGGCGGTACGCCCCGCTGGTGCAGCAGAACGCCATCAGCAAGCAGCAGTACGACCAGGCGGTTGCGGCACGACGGCAGGCAGAAGCGCTCGTGGCACAGCAGAAGGCGGCGCTCGACAAGGCGAGGCTCGACCTCGGCTACGCCACGGTCACGGCGCCGATTGCCGGGCGCATCGGCGACGCGCTGGTCACCGAGGGGGCGCTCGTCGGCCAGGGGGAGCCCACCCCGCTTGCGCTCATCCAGCAGATCGACCCCATCTACGTGGATTTCACCCAGTCGTCCAGCCAGCTGCTGCGCCTGCATGAAGCCATACTGGCCGGGAAGCTCTCACCCGCCGACGTCGAAAACACGCCCGTCACCCTCATCCTGCCCACCGGCAGCGCCTACGCGCACAAGGGCAGGCTGCTGTTCTCGGGAATCTCGGTCGACCCCTCCACGGGTCAGATCACGCTGCGCGCCGAGTTCCCCAACCCCGAACGCCTGTTGCTCCCTGGCATGTACGTGCGCGGGCGCATCGAGCAAGGCGTAGTCGACAACGTCATCACCGTGCCGGTCCAGGCCGTGCAGCGCAGCCCCGACGGCAGCGCCTACGTGTACGTGGTCGGTGAGAACGACACCGTACAGACACGGCCGATCGTGGCTGGCGAAATGATGCCCGATCGCTGGGTGGTAGAAAGCGGACTGAACGAAGGCGACCGTGTCATACTCGACCGCTTCCAGCAGCTGCGCCCGGGCGCCCCAGTAAAGCCGGTGCCGGCGGGCGCAGCGCCTGGTGCGCAGCCCGGCCAGGGCGGTCAGCAAGGAAACCCGGCCAGCGCGAAACAGCAGGGCTGATACAGGACGTGCACGGCAGCGGGCGCACTCGTTGCCGGCGCTCGGCATCCGGCATGCGACCGTCGCCGCATTTCATGCTCTCGCAGTGCAACCAGGAATACGCCTAGTAAGGTAGTCCTCATGCCTCAGTTTTTCATCAGTCGTCCAATCTTCGCGTGGGTGGTTTCCCTGTTCATCATCCTGGCAGGTGTGCTCGCCATTCCCAACCTGCCCATCGCGCAATTTCCTGATGTTGCACCACCCAGCATCACGGTCCGTGCGTTCTATCCGGGAGCTTCGGCCGAGGTGGTCAACGAGTCGGTCACCAGCCTGATCGAACAGGAGCTCAACGGCGCCACGGGCCTGCTCTACTACGAAAGTCAGAGCGACTCCTACGGGCGCGCCACCATCACTGCCACGTTCGTGCCGGGCACGAACCCCGATCTGGCGGCGGTCGATGTCCAGAACCGCATGAAGGTAGCCGAACCACGCCTCCCCCAGGCAGTGCTTTCGCAAGGCCTGACAGTTGAAAAGGCTGCCAGCAACTTCCTGCTCGTCGTCACGGTTTCCTCGCCCGACGGCACCATCGACACCGCAAACATCGCAGATTACGTTACCCGCAACATCCTCAACGAGATCAAGCGCATTCCTGGCGTCGGACGTGCCCAGCTCTATGCCTCCGAACGCGCGATGCGCATCTGGGTCGACCCCGACAAGCTGATCGCCTACCAGCTCTCGATGGACGACATCCGCGCCGCAATCAGCGGGCAGAACGTGCAGGTGGCGGCCGGCTCCATCGGCAGTCAGCCGGCTCCGCCAACCCAGCAGATCACCTCGTCGATCCTCGTGCGAGGCATGCTGTCGACACCGGAAGAGTTCGGCGAAATCATCCTGCGCGCGAATCCCGACGGTTCGACTGTGTACCTGCGTGACGTGGCCCGCGTCGAAGTCGGCTCGGAAACGTACCAGTACTCGTCCCGTCTGAACGGCCACCCCACCGCCGCCGTCGGCGTGCAGCTGGCTGCGGGTGCAAACGCCCTGGCCACCGCCCGCATGATCCGCGAGCGCATGGAACAACTCGAGGCCTATTTCCCGAAAGGCATGGTGTGGGACATCCCCTACGACACCTCGCCTTTTGTGGAGATCTCCATCGAAAAGGTGGTGCACACCCTGGTCGAGGCAGTGATCCTGGTCATCCTGGTGATGTTCCTGTTCCTGCAGAACTTCCGCTACACGCTCATCCCGACCATCGTGGTGCCCATCGCGCTGCTGGGTACCTTCGCGGTCATGTACGCCATCGGTTTCTCGATCAACGTGCTGACCATGTTCGGGATGGTGCTGGCCATCGGCATTCTGGTGGACGACGCCATCGTGGTGGTCGAAAACGTGGAGCGGATCATGGCGGAGGAAGGTCTGCCGCCGCGGCAGGCGGCCCGCAAGGCGATGCGCCAGATCTTCGGTGCCATCGTGGGCATTACCCTGGTGCTGTCGTCGGTGTTCCTGCCGCTGGCCTTCATGGGAGGCTCCGTGGGCGTCATCTATCGCCAGTTCGCCCTCACCATGGCCACCTCCATCCTGTTCTCGGGCTTCCTGGCGTTGTCCTTGTCGCCCGCGCTGTGTGCAACCCTGCTCAAGCCAATCGACCCGCAGTCCCATGAACAGAAGCGGGGCTTCTTCGGCTGGTTCAACCGCATGTTCCATCGAACCACCGACGGCTACGAACGCCAGGTGACGCGCGTCGTGAATCGTCCGAAGCGCTTCATGCTCATCTACCTGGTCATCGTCGCTGTGCTGGGATTCCTGTACATGCGCCTGCCAACGTCCTTCCTGCCGGTGGAAGACCAGGGCTACATCATCACCAACGTGCAGCTGCCCCCGGGTGCAACCACCAACCGCACGCTGGCCTCCATGGAGAAGATGGAGCAGTACCTGATGGCGCAACCCGAGACCGCAAGCAACGTGTCGATCCTGGGCTTCAGCTTCTCGGGGTCGGGTGAAAATGCTGGTCTGGCCTTCACCACGCTGAAGGACTGGTCCGAGCGCGACCGTTCAGCCATGGAGATTGCAGCTACGGCAACCCGCCAGCTGGCAGGGTTGATCACCGACGGTCAATTCTTCTCGCTGGTGCCGCCCGCCATTTCCGCACTGGGCAACTCGGCCGGCTTCAACTTCCGCCTGCAGGACCGCGGCGCCCTGGGCCGCGCAGCGCTGATCCAGGCACGCAATGAACTGCTCATGCGCGCCAACCAGCACCCTGCCATCCGGTATGCCCGTCCGGAGGCGCTGGAAGACGCGCCTCAGGTGGTGGTCAACATCGATCGCCAGGCTGCCGTCGCGCAGGGCGTGCCCTTCAGCAGCATCGCATCGACGCTGGCACTTACCTTCGGCTCCGGCATGGTCAACGACTTCGCCAACGCCGGCCGCATGCAACGCGTCATCGTCCAGGGTGATGCCAAGCACCGCATGACGCCGTCCGACATCCTCAACCTGAACGTGCTGAACGTGCGCGGCGAAAGCGTACCGATGAGCACCTTCGCCACGGCCGACTGGGATATGGCACCGGTCAGCATCGACCGCTACAACGGTTACGAGGCCATCAAGATATCCGGCGAACCGGCTCCCGGCTACAGCACCGGTGAAGCCATGGCCGCCATGGAAGAGATCGCCCGCAGCCTGCAGGCCGGCATCGGCTACGAATGGACCGGCCAGTCGCTGCAGGAACGCATTTCGGGCGCGCAGATGCCCCTGCTGATCGGACTGTCGCTGCTCTCGGTGTTCCTGGTACTGGCTGCTCTTTACGAAAGCTGGACCATACCGCTCTCGGTCATTCTGGTAGTGCCCCTGGGCCTCATCGGTTCGGTGATTGCGGTCACCCTCACCAACATGTCGAACGACGTGTTTTTCAAGGTCGGGCTGATTACCATCATCGGTCTATCGGCCAAGAACGCCATCCTCATCGTCGAGTTCGCGAAGGACCTGTACGCCCAGGGCATGAGCCTGCTCGATGCGACGGTGCATGCGGCACGCCTGCGTTTCCGTCCCATTCTCATGACCTCGCTGGCGTTCACGGCCGGTGTCACGCCGCTGGCCGTTGCTACCGGCGCCAGTGCGGCCAGCCAACGTGCATTGGGTGTGGGTGTGCTGGGTGGCATGATCAGCGCCACTATACTGTCGGTGTTGCTGGTGCCCGTGTTCTTCGTCTTCGTGCTCAAACTGTTCCGCGTACCCCCGCGGCCCGCCCATGACGTCGAGGAGCCAGGCAACGAATCCGAAGAAGGAGTTCGGCATGATGCGTGATCGTGCAGCGGCCCAACCGCATACACCGGCCAGGATATCCGGTGCCCCCCGCAAGCGGCACCTGACCAGGCTGTTGCCCCTTGTCCTGGTGAGTGCCCTGGCCGGATGTACCTTCATTCCCGAGTACACGCGGCCTGAGGCCCCCATCGCCGCCGACTGGCCCATCCCGCCGGGCGGCGAAGGCGTGCGCACAGACACCGCCACGGCCACCCCGGCGGCCAGCGTCGGATGGCGGCAGTTCTTCCTCGACGAGGAACTGCAGCAGCTGATCGCGCTGGCGCTGGAGAACAATCGAAACCTGCGTACTGCGATCCTGAACATTGAAGCGGCCCGCGCGCAATACAACATCCAGCGCGCCGAGCTGGCACCCAGCGTGGGTGCGGGCGCCAGTGGGGTACGTCAGCGTACGCCAGGCGATCTCTCGCCGTCGGGCCAGTCGACCATCGCGTCGCAATACCAGGTGGGCGTTTCGATGCCCACGTTCGAGATCGACCTCTTTGGGCGCATCCGCAGCCTGTCCCAGGCTGCCCTGGCCCAGTACCTGGCTACCGAGGAAGCGAGGCGCAACGTCCAGATCACGCTGGTCGCACAGGTGGCGGAAACCTGGCTCAACCTTTACGCCATCGAGGCGCAGCTCGAGCTTACCCGGCGCACGCTCGAATCCCGGCAGCAGTCGTACGATCTGGTCGATGCGCGCGTCAAAGCGGGCGTTGCTTCCACGCTCGAACTCAACCAGGCGCAAACCCTGCTCGATAGCGCACGCAGCAACCTCCATGCATTGCAGCGCACCCGTGAACAGGCACGCAACGCCCTCACTCTCCTCACCGGAGTGGCCACGCTGCCGCCGCTCAATTCCGACCGTCTGCAGCGCGACTCTCGCATTCTTGCCGACATTCCTGCAGGGCTGCCCTCCCAGGTCCTGTTGTCACGCCCCGACGTGCTTTCGGCAGAGCAGCGCCTGATCGCTGCCAACGCCAATATCGGCGCTGCACGGGCAGCATTTTTTCCGAACATCTCGCTGACCGCACTCTTTGGTACTGCCAGCGCGCAGTTATCCGGCCTGTTCCATAGCGGATCGCTCGCATGGAACTTCAGCCCCACCATCACGATGCCAATCTTCACCAGCGGCAGCCTGCGCTCCCAGCTCGAGCTGGCCGAAGTGCGACGCAACATCGCGGTTGCCGAGTACGAGCAGACCATCCAGCAGGCGTTCCGGGAAGTGGCAGACGCACTGGCCGGCACCGCCACCTACGCCAGGCAGATCGAGGCCGAGGAGTCGCTGGTCGACGCGGCGCAACGTTCGCTCGACCTGGCCCGCCTGCGCTATGAAAGCGGAGTCGACAGCTTCCTGCAGGTTCAGGACGCCCAGCGCACGCTGTACAGCGCGCAACAGCAACTGGTCCAGACAAAACTGGCCGAACTGCAGAACCGCGTAGCGCTGTACAAGGCTCTTGGCGGAGGCTGGCTCGAGAATTCAGCCGGCGTCGAACCCGGTGACGCCGTGCCCGCCACGGCGGGTGCAGGCCAGGCTCCTCGCACTACGCAGGGTGGCTGATGCCCCCGTGCGCCGCCGCGTTCGGCCCGGCGCATGAGCAGCATGCAAAAAAGAACGAGCCCCCATTGGGGCTCGTTTTTTCCTGGTCTCCTGCCTTGCACACCAGTGCGTACCGCATGCTGCATCAGGTATTGAAGATGCCGGTGGACAGATAACGGTCGCCGCGGTCGCACACGATGAAGACGATGGTGGCGTTTGAGACCTCTTCCGCCACACGCAGGGCTGCAACGAGCGCCCCACCGGAGGACACCCCCGCGAAAATCCCCTCTTCCCGCGCCAGACGCCGTGCCATCTCTTCGGCTTCGGCCTGGCTGACATAGATCAGCCGATCAACCGCACCGGGATCGTAGATCTTGGGCAGATAAGCTTCGGGCCATTTGCGGATGCCAGGGATCTGCGAACCTTCCGCCGGCTGTACACCGATGATCTGTACCGAGGGTTTGAGCGGTTTCAACGCGCGCGAGACACCGGTAATGGTACCGGTAGTTCCCATGGCACTGACGAAGTGGGTGATCTCGCCGTGCGTGTCGCGCCAGATCTCCGGCCCCGTAGTCTCGACATGGGCGCGCGGATTGTCGGGATTGGCGAACTGGTCGAGTACGATGCCTTTGCCATCCCGCTGCATCTGCATGGCAAGGTCGCGTGCGTACTCCATGCCACCCTTGTCGGCCGGCGTAAGAATGAGCTCGGCACCGTATGCGAGCATGGCCGCGCGCCGCTCGAGCGACAGGTTGTCGGGCATGATGAGCACCATGCGATACCCCCGCATGGCCGCCACCATGGCCAACGCGATACCCGTATTGCCGCTGGTGGCCTCAATGAGCGTATCGCCAGGCTTGATGGCACCCCGCGCCTCGGCCTGCATGATCATCGACAGGGCCGGGCGGTCTTTCACCGAGCCTGCCGGATTGTTGCCCTCCAGCTTGGCCAGGATCACGTTGCCGCGCTCGAAGTTGGCCTGACCGGGCAGTCGCTGCAGACGAACCAGCGGTGTGTTGCCGACGGTCTGCTCGATAGTGGGATAGGTAGGTTTGCTCATGACGCAATCATACCGCGCACGCAAGGCGCGCTGCACCCGCCGTTCATGACCAGCCGCCATAAGAGCGGGTGCGCGATGCGCCAGGCGGTTATATGGGTGCAATGCCTTGCCCCCAGGCTACCCGTCAACGCATGCCGGGGGGAAGCGGTCCACGGGGTGGTGTGCTGGATACGGTCAGGCCCGCCTCGCGCAGCGCCTGTGCACGCTTGGGACCAATACCTCTGATGCGTTCAGCGAAGTCCTCGAACGATTCGAACGGGCCACTGCGTTCGCGTTCGCGCACGATGAGTTCCGCGGTCTTGGGACCGATGCCGCGCACCGCCTGCAGTTCCTGAACCGACGCCACATTCACATTGACGTTGTGCCCCGCCTGCCCGGTGGCTGCCATCAGCCCCAGGCCGGCCGCCATCGCCATGCGGCAGGCCTTCTGCCAACGCCTACGCCGCCGCGCGGAAGCGGCGGGCTGCTGGACGTCTGCACGCCGCTGCGGCACCGACGTCCGGGCCCGAACTTGCCCGGGCCGCGCAGGTATCGTCTCCGGCTGCCCGCGCCGTTGACGCGTCGTGTTGAACGGCATGGAGAACCGCCAGTCGTCAGCTGACAGCGGCTCGGCCACCGTGGAATGCAAGAACGGATTCATGGCTCCTCCTGCTGGGTGATGCTGCAAATCATGAGTTGGCAACCGCGCGAAGTGCCAGGGACGGCCCCGTGCGCGATCGACCCCGCCAGCATGCCACAGCCCGCAGGGCAGACACCCGAGGTGTCATCCTGCCGTCCATGCGGAGGAATACGTAGGAACGGCGCCAGCCGATCAGACGACGCGTGCGCGCAGTGCGCGCACGTATTCACGTACGCCCGTCTGCACGTCACGCATGGGTGTTTTGTAGCCTGCCGCCCGCAGTGCGCTGATGTCGGCCTGCGTGTAGCTCTGATAACGCCCTTTCAGGTCGTCAGGGAAATCGATGTATTGCAGCAATCCCTGTTCGACCAGCTCCGCCAGGGTCAACGGAGCCAGGCCTTCCTCTTCACGCAGGGTGTTGATGACCGTAGTGGCGATGTCATTGAAGGGTTGTGCCCGGCCGGTGCCGCAGTTGTAAATACCCGACGGCCCGCCATGCTCCAGAAAGAACAGGTTCACGGCAACCACGTCGTCCACCGCCACAAAATCCCGTTTCTGCTCGCCGGCAGCATAGCCATCCCAGCCGCCGAACAGGCGTACGTGTCCGTCCCGGATGTACTGCTGGTAATGGTGAAAAGCCACCGAAGCCATCCGTCCCTTGTGCTGCTCACGCGGACCATACACGTTGAAATAACGCAGGCCTACCACGGGCGCGTTCAGCTCGGGCATGCGTCTGCGCACGACCTGGTCGAACAGCAGTTTCGAATAGCCGTACACATTCAGCGGCCTCTCGTTTTCCGGCCTTTCCACATACTCGGGCCCTGCGCCGTAGACGGCTGCTGACGAGGCGTAGATGAAGGGCATCATCATCCGCTGGCAGTACTCGAACAGCTCGAGCGTATAGCGGTAGTTGTTGTCCATCATGTAGCGGCCGTTACGCTCGGTGGTGTCG
>ERZ777003.1649-NODE-1649-length-31428-cov-245.802824_pt1 | contig 31428 bp, 28 predicted proteins | sample MGYA00374956_ERZ777003 | MGnify/ENA primary metagenome ERZ777003 (study PRJEB29302, sample SAMN06268252) | bioreactor metagenome | isolation source: Joint BioEnergy Institute, California, USA | place: USA:Joint BioEnergy Institute, California, USA | collected... | reverse complement strand
CGTTCCTCATCGACATCGAGCGCTTCGGCAGGGCGATCGGCAGCTTCCTGCTCGATTAGATCATCGCTGCGGTCGCCGCAGCCTGCCCACGCGCCGCCCTTGACCCTTCCATCGCCGCATTGAGCGTCATGACGAGGCCGTTGCAGACGGCGCCTACGAAGAACGTGACCCCTGTGGCCCGCCCAGGATCCGGCCCGGGGCACGCGCTCCTGCGTCATCGGCCTTCCTAATACAGAGCCACAAACGGTGCCGCCGTCGCCGGCACGTCGCGACCTGCCGCAGTTGCTCCTCGTCGGCAGCTGCTCGCCGTCTCTGCAGCCCGTGAAGACAGGCGACGCTTCGGCCGACCCGGTTTAAGTCAACTCACTGATGTGAACTCGATCACACTCGGCGACCGATAATCCGGAGATGCGCGCCGCTCGTCGCCTCGTCTCGCAGACGACGTGCGGACTCACAAGCATGTGCGCCATGGAACGCGCACAAACAGGTGTAACACTGATCGAGCTCATGGTGGCACTGATGGTGCTCGCCATTCTGCTCGGAGTCGCAGTCCCCAGCTTTGCCGAGTTCACGCGCAGCAACCGCGCGACGGCAGCCCAAAATGACCTCGTCACGGCGTTCAATCTCGCGCGCAGCGAGGCGCTTCGCACGAGCGCGCCGGTGTCCGTCTGTCCGTCGGCAGACGGCGCGAGCTGTGGCGGAGTAAACGACTGGGCCTCCGGATGGATCGTGTTCACGGACGCCACCGGAGCTCCCGGCGTGGTCGACGGAACGGATCAGGTGCTGCAGGCGTGGAGCGGTGTCCGAGGCGGCATCATCCTTACGGCAACCGCAGTTCCACAGTCGAATGCCCTTTACCGGCAGTACCAGCCGACCGGAACGGTCCGGCCGGCTACCGCGCTCAGGTTCGACGTCCACTGGAGCGGCTGCACGGGCAGGCAACTCCGCCGGCTCACCGTGTCGCCGATCGGAACCCTCCAGGCCACCCGGGAGGACTGCACGTGAGCATCATCGAGTCGCGGCACCCCGCGGCCTGCCGCGTACCGCGCGCCATATCCGGATTCACCCTGGTCGAGGCACTGGTCGCCCTGCTGGTGCTCTCGATCGGGCTGCTCGGCGTCGCCGCCCTGCAGGTCACGAGTCTCCGCGCGAATCACACGTCTTCCCTGCGGTCACAGGCGACGCTCCTCGGCTACGACATCGTCGATCGCATGCGGGCAAACCGCGTCGCCGCGCATGCAGGTGCATACGACGTAGCTCTGACTGAAACGCCCGCGGGCGGCACCGTCGCCGGCGACGATGTGCGTCGCTGGAAGGAGAGTCTCGCCGCCACCCTGCCCAGCGGCGATGGATCGATCGCGCGAGTCGTCATCGGCTCGACGACGACATTCGTCATCACCATTCAGTGGGACGAGTCCCGCGGCGTGGAGCCGCCCGTGACCTTCGTGATGGAGACTCAGATATGAGCGGCGCGAAACATCGCGGCTTCAGCCTCGTGGAGCTCATGGTCGCACTGACCCTGAGCCTCATTCTGCTGGGCGGCGCGGTCGCGGTCGTCTACAGCTCGAAGGTCACCTACGGCGAGAACGAGCGGGTCGCGAGACTGCAGGAGAACGGGCGCGCAGCGATCGAGCTGATCCTGCGCGATCTGCGCGCGGCCGGCTATCAGGGTTGTGCGCAGGCAGTGCCCTTCACGAACACTCTGAACGCGTCGGCCTCGCTGTTCTGGAACTTCGGTGTCGCCGTGCAGGGTTTCGAGTCGACGGGTGCCAGCTCGTGGTCACCGGTGCTCCCTGCAGCCCTGACCGGCGCAAATCCGCGTCCGGCATCGAGCGGCGGCGCTCCCGCGGACGTCATCGCGGTCCGCACGATCCGCGCGGGCGCACCGATGTTCCGCACGAGCACGGCGATGCCACATGCGAACGCGGACATCGTGATCGACAAGAGCGTATCGGACACGATCGACCCCGGCACGCCGATTCTCATCAGCGACTGCAACGCAGTTGCGGTATTCGAGCTCTCCGGATTCGCGAACAACGGCACCACCGCGACGCTGACGCGCACCGCCGGGAGCGCCGCAGGCTACGGACCCGGCAATGCGTCGACCGACCTCGGATTTCCCTATCAGGCCGGTGCGCTCGTGGCGCCGCTCGCCACGGTCGTCTACTACATTGCGCCGAGCAGCTCCGGCCGCGGGCCGGCACTGTGGCGGATCGTCGCTGACGGTGGTTCCCAGCCCGATGTTCCGGAAGAGCTGATCGAGGGGGTCGAGGCGCTCGAGATCCAGTATGGCGAGGACACGGACGGGGACCGCATCGTGAACCGCTACGTGTCCGCGAACGCGATCGCGGACTGGACTCGGGTCGTGAGCGTCAGTATCGCCCTGCTGATCCGTTCCGTTGAACCGAACGCCGCACAGCCCGACGAGCGCGTGTACCGCCTGCTCGATACGAACGTCGGTCCATTCAACGATCGCTATCAGCGGACGACGTACACGACCACCGTGACGCTGAGAAACAGGACACCATGACAGACGCCGCTCATATCTCTCCAGCAACCCGTGCTTCGTCGCGCACGCTGCACCGGCAGCGCGGAACCATTCTCGTCACGAGCATGCTGCTGCTTCTCGTGCTCACCATCATCGCCGTGACGGCGATGCAGATGACACGGATGCAGGAGCGCATGGCCGGCAACACGCGCGACGTCAATCTGGCATTCCAGGGCGCCGAAGCCGCGCTACGCGACGGCGAACTGCTGATCCGGCAACAGAACAGCAGACCTCCGACGTGCTCCGCGGCGCCCTGCGAATTCTGGGAGCCGGGGCTTCTGACTGACATCGAGGACCGCGATCAGTCGTGGTGGGACGCCGTCGCCATCGAGTACGAAGTCGACGGCGACCGCTTCGCGCTGACGCACGACATCGGCGAGCTCGCGCGCGATCCACAGTTCATCGTCGAATCGCTCGGCTTCGTTCCGGACAGTCTTACCGTGGGACACGGTGTGCCAGAGGGCCGCGATTTCTTCCAGGTCACCGGACGGTCGACTGGAGGCAGCGGAATGGCGAACACCGTCCTGCAGACCACGTTCACCCGGCGCTTCTGATCCGCTGGCGCGGTGGAAAGCCTGGAGGAAACCATGACCCGCATGCACGCCGAGAAGAGCTACACGCGACTGTGCAGTCTGTGCGCGAGCGCGCTGCTCGCGTTCCTGGCCGCGCACTCCGGCCGGTCTGCGCCTCTCGATCTGGCCGACGCACCGCTCTTCCTGACGCTCGACGTCAAGCCGAACCTCATCATGGCCGTGGACGATTCGGGCTCAATGGATTTCGAGCTGCTGCTACCCGGCAACGACGGCTCGGCCTGGTGGCGCACCGCCAACGCGTCCGGCAGCTGCACCGCGGCGACGGGCAACAGCTTCACGGGCTGCACATCGGACGGCAGCAAGGATCTCCCGGCGCCGGGCAAGCTCAACTTCAACCACGCCGGCGAGGCCAACGCCACGTGGAAGAAGTTCTCGTACCTGTTTCCGAACGGCTGCAGTTCCGCCAACAACTCCTACCAGCGCAGGAACTGCGATTCGACGAACGATCACTTCGCGATTCCTCCCTTACCGGACTTCGCCTGGGCGCGCTCGCCGGAGTACAACACCGCGTACTTCGATCCCACGCTCACTTATGAGCCGTGGGTGAACGGCGGCGGCTACACGTTCGGCAACGTGAATCCGAAGGCGGCCCCCTTCGACCCGGTCTTCGGCGGAAGCATCGATCTGACGCGCGACATCGCGGGAACGGGCAACGCCGATCTGTCCGCTGCCTGCGGCAACGCTACCCTGCCCGGCGTTGCCGACAACTACTACTTCCGTGTGTACACGGGGATGATAATCCCGGAAGGCGCGTGCATCCGTGTCTCCGGCCGCAACTGGGAGGTAGTGCGCTCGGGCGGATGCAAGGTCGGCGTGAGTGATGCGTGTCTGACGAAGGAAGGCACCACCAACCGAACCTTCACTCTCAATAACAACAGCCGCGTGGCCATCCGCTACTTCCCGGCGACCTTCTACGTATCGAAGCCGATGCCGGCCAGCTACGGTTACACGGGCAACGTACTGTCGGGCAAGGCGCCGGACGGCAGCGAGCTGCTCGGTTACGAGATCAAACCCGCCAACTTCGTTTCGGAAGAGTCGTACAAGGCGGCCATCCAGAACTTCGCCAACTGGTTCACCTACTACCGCAAACGGCACCAGGCGCTGCGGGCGGGCCTCGGCAAGGCGTTCGAGTCGCTGGGCGACCTTCGCGTCGCCGGATTCACCATCAACCAGAACACCGTCGACGTGACGATGCGCGACATCGACGTTCCGGCGAATCGCACGGCGCTCTACCAGCAGTTCTACCGCGACTGGGTGCGTTCGGGCGGCACCCCGAACCGCTCGGCCGTCCAGAACATCGTGCGCAACTTCCGTAGGACGGGAAGCGGCGCTCCGATCACGCACGCGTGCCAGAAGAATTTCGGCATGCTTTTCACCGACGGCTTCTCGAACCCGCCCTCCCTGGATGGCGGCTTCAGCAGCGTAGGCAACGTCGATGGAAGCTACGGACCGCCGTATGCGGACGGCGTCTCGAACACGATGGCCGACGGCGTCATGAGCGCCTACGTGAACCGGCTGCGTACGGATCTGCCGGCCGGGAAGGTGAGCGTACCCGCGGCCTGTGACGCGCCGAACCCGGATCCGCGTCTCGACTGCAACCGGAACCTCCACATGAGCTTCTACGCCGTGACGCTCAATACGCGGGGGATCCAGTTCGATCCGGACAATCCCGTCGACCCGTACGAGAACCCGCCGACGTGGCCCACTAGCTTCCCTGCGCGCCATCCGTCGGCGGTGGACGATCTGTGGCACGCGACCATCAACGGCCGGGGACTCCTGCTCAACGCGCGTACGCCGACCGAGATCTCCGAGAAACTGACGGCGGTACTGCGCGACATCGTGGAGCGCAAGGGTTCGGCCGCTTCGGCGTCGGTGAACAGCGGCTCGATCAACAGTGAGACACGCGTGTTCCAGGCCCGCTTCAACAGCGGCAACTGGAGCGGTGAGCTGCTCTCTTGGGGCGTGCTGCGGGACGGCACGCTCGATGACTCGAGGCACTGGAATGCAGCAGACCCGGGAAGGATTCCTGCCCCCGGTAGCCGCAGGATCATCACTGTGAACAGCAACGGCGAGGGTGTCCCCTTCCGCTGGAACACGCTCGATGCAGTTCGCCAGGCGGAGCTGCAGCCCTCCGACTCGCTGGGTGCAATGCGCGTCGACTACCTGCGCGGCGACACGAGTCTCGAGGTGCGCAATGGCGGCCAGTTCCGCAATCGTGCCGGGATTCTGGGCGACATCGTGAACTCGTCGCCCGCCTTCGTCGGCAAGCCGTCGTTCCTCTACCGCGATTCCCTCGAGGCGAAGCCCTATTCCGCGTTCCGAGAGAGGTACGACACGCCGGCCGAGCGTCCGGGCATCGTCTACGTCGGAGCCAACGACGGAATGCTGCACGCCTTCGACGCGGAGACCGGCAACGAGGTGTTCGCCTTCATCCCCGGTGCGGTGTTCCGCAATCTGCACGAGCTCACGCGACCGAACTACAGCCACCGCTATTACGTCGATGGAACGCCGACCGTCGGCGACGCCTTTGTGAACGGCGAGTGGCGCTCGGTCCTCGTCGCGGGACTCAACAAGGGCGGCCAGGGGATCTACGCTCTCGACATCACGGAGCCCGGCTCGGTGAGCGAAGCTTCGGCATCGAACCTCGTCATGTGGGAATTCACGGACAAGGACGATCCCGATCTCGGCTATACCTTCAGCCGGCCCGCGATCGTGCGCATGCACAACGGCAAGTGGGCCGCGGTGTTCGGCAACGGCTATAACAGCACTGTCGACGACGGCCATGCAAGCACGACAGGTAATGCGGTCCTGTACGTCGTCGATCTCGCGACGGGAGCTCTGGTGCGCAAGATCGACACCGGCGTCGGACTTTCCGCGGCCTACAGTGGCGGCCGACCGAACGGTCTCGCGACACCGGCACTCGTCGACACGAACGGCGATCACATCGTCGACTTCGCGTATGCCGGCGACCTCTTCGGCAACCTGTGGAAGTTCGATCTGCGCGGCGCCGATCCGGCAAGCTGGGATGTCGCCTACAAGCCCGGAGGCACGCCCGCGCCGCTCTTCGTCGCGAGCCGCGGCGGCATCCGCCAGCCGATCACCGTTCGGCCCGAAGTGAGCCGCGGTCCGAACGGTCTTGGGATGGTGGTATTGTTCGGCACGGGTAAGTACCTCGAGCCGAGCGACGAGGAGCTCTCGGCGAATTCTCCGGTTCATTCGTTCTATGGGGTGATCGATCGCAACACCGGCACGACGAACGACATCGTGTCGGACCGCGCTGAACTCACCCGGCAGACGATCACCCACGAGTTCGTGCAGTCCATCCTGCAGATCGACGGCGCCACGATCAGGGATGTCGGCGTGCGCGTCACCACCGCGAATGACATCGGTTCGACGCGCGGCTGGTACATCGATCTGATCTCGCCGGCCAACGGCGCCGAAGGCGAAATGCAGGTCACCGACCCGGTGCTGCGCAACGGCCGGATCATCTTCACGACGCTGATACCGAGCCCGGACCCCTGCTCGTACGGCGGAACGAGCTGGCTGATGGAGATGGATGCGATCACGGGCCGCAGGCTCGACGACTCACCTTTCGACTTCAACGGCGACGGCCTGTTCAACAGCGACGACTTCGTGACGTTGCCGGACGGCACCCGCGTACCTGCATCCGGTCTGCGACCGGAAGTCGGCATCACGCCGAGACCGGCGGTTCTGTCGGGCGACGGCAGTGAGTTCAAGTTCCTACCGGGTACGACCGGCCAGATGCAGACGATCCGGGAGAATCCGGGTGCCGGCGATCTGGGTCGCCAGTCCTGGCGGCAGGTGCGCTGATCGGAAAGGGAGCGAGAGAAATGAAACGTGCTCGGGGAGTCACGCTGATCGAGCTGATGGTCGTCGTCGTGATCGTCGGCATTCTGGCCAGCATCGCAGTGCCTGCCTACAGCAACTACGTCATCCGCGCCAATCGCACTGACGGCAGGATTGCGCTGCTCACCATGGCCAGTGCGCTCGAACAGTGCTACACGCGCTTCAACCGGTACGACGACGCGCGCTGTGCGGTGGACGTCACCGACGTCCCCTCTCCGGATCGGAAGTACCTGCTCAACGGCGAAGTGACGGCGAACACGTTCGTCCTGACAGCCGTACCGCAGGGCGGACAGGCGGCTGACACCGGCTGCGGCAGTCTCACGCTGAACGAGCGGAACGTGCGCGGCAGATCGGGCACGAAGCCCGTGGAGGAATGCTGGGGCCGTTGAGCACGGCACGCACGGCCGCTGCGCACGGGCGGATTGCGAGGCGGAGCGCCGTTCCGCCACACTCCGTTCGATGAAACACGTTCGCAGCGCGTTGATCGTCGCGATCGGTGCCGTTCTTCTTTCCGGTTCGGCCTCCACGAGTCCGGCTGCAGAATCCGCGGTTGCCGGCTACCGTGCGGACAGCACACCGCGTACCCTCAAGCTCGCCACCTGGAACCTCGAGTGGCTGATCGCGCCGGAAGAGTTCCGGACGCTCAAGGACACCTGCGCGCCGCGTAACACGCCGATCCGCGGCAACGAGCGGAGACTGCCCTGCGACGTCGCGCATCGCTTCGAGCGCTCGGCGATCGACTTCCAGACGCTCTCGCGCTACGCGGAGCGGCTCGATGCCGACGTCATCGCCCTGCAGGAGGTCGACGGCGCCGCCGCGGCGCGACTCGTGTTCCGCGGATACCGCTTCTGCTTCACCGGCAGGCGTCACGTGCAGAACAACGGTTTCGCGATCCGTCCGGGACTGCCGTTCCGCTGCGGCCGCGACGTGCGCGAGCTCGCGCTCGGCGACTCACTGCGCCGCGGAGCCGAAGTGATCCTCTTTCCCGGCGAACCGCGAGAAATCCGGCTGCTCAGCGTGCACCTCAAGGCGGGCTGCCGCATCGACCGGCTCGACGTCGGCAAGGAGGCGTGCCGGGATCTCGCACGGCAGGTTCCCGCGCTCGAAGCCTGGATCGACGAGCAGGCGCGGTCAGGGCGCTACTTCGCCGTGCTGGGAGACTTCAATCGCGATCTCCTTTCGGATTCGGGGCCTGCGCGCGCCGCGAACGGACGGCTGCTGCGGTTGTGGCCGGAGATCGATGACGGCGATCCGCCGGGGGCGGACCTCGTCAACGCCGCCGAAGGTCAGCGCTTCGTCAACTGCACGCCCGGGCAGTCCTACACGGGCTACATCGACTTCATCGTGCTCGGCGAGTCGCTCGCGCAGCGGATGGTGCCGGGGTCCTTCGAGCGGTTGACGTTCAGCCCCTCGGACGCCCGCCGACGCCGGTTGTCGGACCACTGTCCGGTCGCGGTCCGCATCCGCTTACCGGACGCAGTCGACAGCGCGTCACCGGCTGCGGCTGGCACGATTCGTGCGACGGGGCGGCCGAATCATTAAGTTCAGTCGCTGCCGACTTCGCAGGGACCGTTGGCATAATTGGAGCGTCCCGCGCAGCCAGCGAAGAAAACTACATACAACGATGAGCGAGGCACGAGGAGTGGAACGACGCCTTCACACGCGTCACCGCGCCCGTACGACGGTGTACATCACGCTTCCGGGCGGTCGCAGAAAGATGTGCAAGGCGGTCAATCTGAGCGCCACCGGCGTGTTCATCGAAACCGTGAATCTCGGCTTGCGCAAGGGACAGCAGGTCGAGCTCACCTTCGCGATCAATCTGGGCTCGGTTACCAAGCTCCACCGCCGCACCGCGGTAGTGGCGCACGTCTCGCGCGGCGGCACGGGACTCATGATGGAGTCCTACCGCGCCCGCTCGAGCTGAACGCGCCGCGCGGGCGATCGCGCCTCGCCGTTCCGCCACACCCTCTCCGACCCGGTTTCCTCGCTCATCGGCCCGCGGGGCCGGGGCTCGTCTGCGTGGGCCGAGCGATGCCGGGGTGCTTTCGTATCGATTCATCCGATTGACACGCTACAGCTGATTCCTGTAGCCTCAAGGCGCACCTGCCAGGGAGTTCAGGAAAAAACTGTAGCTTAGCGAGGAGGCACCCGTGGCAAAAACAAAACCCGTCCGCCCGGAGTACCTGGACTTCGCCCGGCGCCTCAAGGCGGGTATGGCTGCAAAGCAGCTCGATCAGAGCACTGTTGCACGAGCGCTCGGAATCGAACCCCAATCCGTGCAGCAATGGCTCGCTGGTCAAACAATGCCGCGGGGCTATCGCATCAAGGCACTCGCTGCACTGCTCGACGTCGAGCCGTGGGAGCTGCTCGGGAGCTCGACTCCCGTGGAGGACGCCGGCGGCAATCGCTTCTCGGCGGTCGCGCCGGGCGGCATCCGTCGCGTGCCCCGCATCTCGTGGGTGAGCGCAGGCCAGTTCCGCGAGATCGAAGTCCCCTATTCCGGTCAGCCCGAAGCCTGGGACACACCCACCGAGCCTCTCGGTCCGCGTGCTTTCTCGCTGCGCGTCGAGGGCGATTCCATGGAACCGGAGTTTCCAGCGGGCTGCATCATCTTCGTCGAGCCGGACACGCAGGCCGTGAACGGCGACTACGTGGTCGTCACGGTCGACGACACGAACCAGGCTACGTTCAAACAGCTCGTGATCGACGGCCCGCGCCGCTATCTCAAGCCACTGAATCCCCGCTATCCCGTCATTCCCATCGAGCGCGAGGCGCGCATCTGTGGCGTCGTCCGCGAGATGCGGAAGGCCTATCCGCGACGCTGATGCCCGAGGCCGTCGGGTGAGCGGCGCCAACGACTTGCGCGCCAATTTACAGGCAAATGCTTGACATATTCAGCTTTCAGCTTCATGCTGCCCTGAGGAATTGGAGGCAGCCATGTCCACTGAAATCTCCCCTGTCGAGGTGCAATCCAGCGCTCAGCAGAATGCACCGCAGCAGACACCGACTCCCCAGGTTCCGACCCCCGCGCCCGCACCTCGTGCAGCCAATCCGCTCGATCTCTCCCCCGCCGAGTTCCGCCAGGCGCTCGCCCGGCGCAGTGAGAACCGCAAGGCGCTGATCGACTGGATCCGCAGCTCGCTCGTGGACGGCGTGGACTTCGGGGCCGTCCCCCTCCGTCGCGGCGGGTTCTCCAAGCCGTCGCTGCGCAAGCCGGGCGCCGAGAAGATCTGCGGAATGCTGGGTGTGACGGCCACCTTCCCGACGCTGAAGGACTATGAGACGGCGGCCCTCGAGAATCGCGAGCTCACGCAGATCATCCTGCGCTGCCATCTGATCAGCCCCGACGGTCAGATCGTCGCCGACGGCGTCGGCGCCCGCTCCGTGGAGCAGGATCAGGGCGACATCAACAAGGCGCTCAAGATGGCCATCAAGAGCGCCATGATCGACGCGACGCTGCGCATGGCCGGGCTGTCCGAGATCTTCACGCAGGACCTCGAGGACATGCCGCATGCGGCTTTCGATGCGGATGCCCAGGAACCTGCGCCGCAGGATACCGCGGCGAAGACCGCCTCTCCCGCAGAGGAACAGAATCGCGAAGAGCAGCCGGCGCAGACGCAGCACCGCTCCGCGCGCAAGCCGTCGAGCGGACACGGCGAGCGCCTCGCCACGGAACGGCAGGTCAAGATGCTGCGCGTGAAGCTCGACCAGGCGGGCATTCCCGAGGACGAATTCCTCCAGAAGTTCGGCATCTCCGAGATCACCGCACTGCCCTTCGCGAAGGTGAACGCGGCGCTGCAGTGGATCTCCACCGTCGCGGCGTGAGCCGCCGCAAGAGCTGAAGCGCCGAACGAGCATGTCGCGTCGACGAGCGGGGCGGTCCGTCCGCGAAGCCTGCGGCTGCACCAGCGACGGCGGCATGAGGTGGTTGAGCCTCTGCCGTACGCATCGCACCGAGTTCCAGGAGCTCCATGCGCGGGCTCACGCGGACTACATGCAGCCGAAGCGCCGCGAGCGCAGAAAGCGCTAGTGCAGAAAGCCGGGTGCAGAAAGCGCTGGAGACGCCGTGCCGCCCGCAGTGGAGAGTGAAACGTGAGCGAAGAGGACTTCCTCCTCGAAGAGCCGCGCGGCGACGAGCCGTACTGGTTCGAAGGAGTGCGGCACGATGCCGCCCGTGAAGAGTGGTCGAAGGATCGTGAAGCGGAGCAAGGAGCCGACGATGCCGTTGGACGTCAGGAACACCGGTGCCAGGGATTTCAGGCTGGTGCCCGAGGGGGTCCACGACGCGGTGTGCAACATGGTCGTGGATTGCGGCATTCAACCGGGCGGGAAGTTCCGGCCGAGGCATCAGGTCTACATCCGCTGGGAGATCCCTTCTGAGCGCGTGCAGTGGACCGACCGGTTCGGGGAGAAGCACGAAGGGCCGATGAACATCGGCAAGTTCTACACCGCCTCGCTCGCCGAGAAGGCGGCGCTGCGGCGCGATCTCGAGAACTGGCGCGGGCGCGCGTTCACGCGCGAGGAGCTCGCAGGATTCGATCTGTTCCGCATCCTCGGCACTGCCTGCCGGCTCGTGGTCACCCACACCACGCACGGCGGCGAAACGTACGCGAACGTCACGGGCGTGACGGGCTTTCCCCGCGATGCGGAAAAGCCGCGCGCCGAGCATCGGCTGGTGAAGTACTCTCCCGAGGAGCCGGAGCAGTTCGACGAGCTGCCGCAGTGGCTGCGCGAAAAGGTCGCGGGCGCACTCACGTCGCCCTATTCCCGCCGCCACGCTTCTCCCGCCGGCGACGACGAACTCCAGGACGAGCTGCCCTTCCAGCGCAGCGCCTGAAGGACCGGCTCCCGCCGGACCGCGGTGCGGGCACGCCCCTTGCGAACGCGCGACGGAAAACTCTCCGTCCGGGGGCGTACATGCCGATTCGCAGCCGTGCCGCTGTCGTCGCGTCCGCACTCGTCGGTGCGGGTGCGAACCTCTGCGCCTGCGCTGCCGACGAAGGTCCGCAGCGCGAAAGGGAGCCGCAGACCGTCACGTGGAAGATCGCGTGGGATCCCGTGCGTACACACGAGGACGGTACGCCGCTCAGCGAACCGCCCATGTACTTCGTCGAAACCACGACGGATGCGAAGCGCGGCCCGTGGACGCAGGTGTGGAGCGGAAAGTCGAACCGCGCGGAGATCCGCCTGGGTCCCGGCACGCGCTGCTTCCGTGCGTTCGCCGTTCTCGACGGCCGACGCAGCGCCGCCTCTTCGGTGATCTGCGGTACGCGACCGAAGGCCGAAGCGGAGAACGAGTGAACATCACGCCGGCGTGATGTCGCATGCCGGCGCCGTTATGTTCATTCTCGATGCTGTATCGTGTTCGATACAGCTTTGTTGCGTGCCCGCGAATGCGAACTGCGACACGATTCGCTGTCGCCCCGCCGTGCATCGCTCACACTCGCGTGTGGTTCACCGGGGGATGCAACCACACCATGAAACTCATCGATTCCGCGATCGGCTCCGTCGTTCCCAGGCTCGGCATCGGCGCGCGCTGGCTGCGTGAGCAGCTCGCCGCGCTCGGCGTGACCGTGCCGCTGTCGAACGGATGCATCGAGGAGTTCGTGCGCAACGCGAACGATGCGGTCGCGCGCACCCGCACGCCTGGCGAGCCCTACATGTCGTGTCTGCGGCGTCAGATCGAGGCGCGTGCGCGCTTCATCCAGCTCTGGACGACGACGGACGAGAAATTCGAGCGCGCCGAATGGGGCGAGCTGGTGGAGATCGCGCAGCGCTTCGCCCTGCCGCGTCCCTGGAAGCTCGCACCCGATCCCGTGCCTTCGGTACCGAAGCGCAACATCGCCGACGAGATTCCCGAGCATCTCGTGGTGAAGATCCTCGAGCCCTGAGGCTTCCCGCTCTCCCTCCTTCCATCTCGGCCGTCCGCGGCACGGGCCGCGCAACGGTCGAGCTTGCGTCGCTTCGCGGCCGCAGCCCGCGGCTGGCTCTGCGGCGGTTATCATTCGCACGAGGTCCATCGGGGCCATGACACTGGCACGTATCGGCAGCTGCGGCGGGGATGCGTGTCGGTCGAGGGCAGCGTGCACAGAACCGAGCATGTCGTCCGGATTCGCGCGACGCGCGTCGGCAGTCGCAGGCCGAAGGTGCGCTTCGATCCGACGCCGCACGGGCTCGTCGGCCCGCTGCTCGAGCTCGCCGAGGTCGGACCCGACGACGTCGTCTATGATCTCGGCTGCGGAGACGGCCGCATCGTCATCGCCGCGGCACGTGATTACGGTGCCAGGGGAGTCGGCATCGACATCGATCCGATCCTGATCGATCAGGCGCGGCGCGCGGCCTGCGACGCAGGCGTCGCGGACCGGGTCGAGTTCCTGCAGCAGGACCTCTACGAGGCCGACGTGCGGCCGGCGAGCGTCGTCGTGCTGTTCCTGCTGCCCGAGGCGAATCTCCTGCTGCGCCCCAGGCTCCTCTCGGAGCTCGAGCCCGGCGCGCGCATCGTTTCGTACATCCACGACATGCGCGAGTGGCGACCCGAGCGGACCCGTCATTTCGTGGACAGGAAGGGCTGGCACCACCGGATGTTCCTGTGGGTCGTGCCGCCCCGTTCGACGCCGGTATCCGACTTGCTCGATCCGTCGCGGTATCGCGAGGGCCGTGCCTGAACGCGTGCGCTTCGGTCGCCGCGCATCACGCGCAGCGACCGCCCCGGCACGCCGTCCGCCGGCGCCTTCAGACACGGCTCGCAGCGATGAGCAGCAGCCGGCGCGGCATCAGACGCGCGATGCGTGTGATCATGCGATTGTGGATGCCCGTCACGACGACGGGCCCGCGACCCTTCGCGATCGCGGCGAGAGCTTCCTCGACGACCGCCTCGGCGCTCTGAACGGGAAAGCCGAACCGCCGTCTGCGCGGATCGGGCCCCGCCCGCTCGGCAAAACGGGTGTCCGTCGCGCCGGGATGGACGGCGACGACGTGCACGCCGCGCCGCCGCTCGTTCGCCCACAGCGACTCGGTGAACGAAGTGACGAAGGCCTTGGTCGCCGTGTACACCGGATGCGTCGGATGCGGCAGTGTCGCGACGACGGATGAGACGTTGACGAGACGATCGCCCGCCTCGGCCTGAGCCAGGAACGCGTGTGCGAGCGCAACCAGCGCTTCCACGTTGACGCGGATCATCTCGAGCTGTCTCTCGAGCGGGAGCCGGGCGAAGTCGCCGCGCAGCCCGAATCCCGCGTTGTTGACGAGCAGGTTGCAGCGTCCGGTCCTCACGGCCTCGAGCGCCGCATCGAGACCTTCGGACGAGCCCAGATCGGCGACGAGCGGGCGATGCCCGTCTCCGGGCAGCTCCGCGATGAGCTCCTGCAGCCGCTCGGCATTGCGTGCCAGCGCGGTCACGGCGAATCCCTCGCGCGCGAGCGCCCTGGCGAACGCCCGACCGATTCCCTCGCTCGCGCCCGTCACGAATGCGCGCCTGCGCACGGTCGTCGCGGTGCTTGCGGTGTGAGGCGGCATCTGCATCGAAACCGTATCGTTCGCGCGAAAGTCACGGCAGAGAAGATTCTCCATCCCGGCCGCCGGTGCGGCCAGGCATTCGAGCGACCCCGGCGCGCCGACTGCACGGGTCGGAACGCCCGGAACATCGCCGCTTTCCCGGTGCTGCTGAAGCTCCTCTCCTCCCCCTGCTCGAGCGCAAGCGTGACCCGGCATCGGGCTTGCACGTCGAGCACACATGAACGGCCGAAGAATACTCGTCGTCGACGACAATCAGGATGCCGCCCTGACGCTCGCCCTCGTCCTCGAGCTCGAAGGCCACGACGTCCGGGTGTCGCACAGTGGCGAGGAGGCGGTTCTGCAGGCCTCGACGTTCAGGCCCGACATCATCTTCATGGACATTGCACTGCCGAACATCGACGGCTGGCAGGCCGCACGGGAGATCCGCTCCCGACCCTGGGGCCGGGACATCACGATCCTGGCGCTCAGCGGCTACAGCGCACCCGAGGACCGGCAGCGCAGTGCGGAAGCCGGAATGGACGGCCATCTCGTGAAGCCGATCGATCCTCTCGATCTCGTACGCATCATTCCCCACTGAGTCGCCGATCGGCGCACGATTGCGTGCGGAAGCGGTACTTCCGGCGGTGCACCTGGGCACGCGATGTGCTATTGGCTCGAGACGGTGGCGCCGATTGCGTTCCTTCGATCGCCATCGCGCCTCCGTGAGGATCGAGCCGGCAGTCGGGAGCCCGGTGACCCGGCGTCCGTTCGCTCCACATGCATCGGAGCTACGCCGATGCCGTCAGGAGATGCAGTCATGAGCTCCAGCAACGCGAATCGCCTCAAGGCCGCGCTCGCGGCCCGTTATCCCGGTGTTGCCATCAAGGCGGTGTACTGCATCGTGGACGGCTATCACGGCGGCGCGATGAGCTACTGGGTGCACATGCGCGCGTCGCGCGCCGTGCTCATCGCCTCGGGACTCGCGCACGAATCATGGTTTCCCGAGGGGCGCAAGCGCCGCAGCAGCGGGCTCACCGAGTTCGGCGACGAGTGGCAGCTCCAGTACATCAAGGACGGCCAGTGGCGTCTGACGTTCGACTGGGGTGAGTGGCCCGTCGGTGAGACTCAGTTCCGCGAGGCGCATCCCATGATCGTCGAAGACGCGGGACCCGATTGAGCGCTCGGCACCGGACGGCGCAGTCCGGGATCAGGAAGCATGGGTAGCCCTGTCGAGCACCGCGGCACCGCTCGGCCGGCCGTCTGCGGAGGACTCGCCGCCGGCGCTCGACTGCCCGGCGGAGGGCGCTTCGTCGGCTGCATCGGTCGAACCCTCCCGCAGAAGGCGGATCGCACCTTCGGCTTCGAGCTCCTGCAATCCCTGCCGGCTCGTGCGCCGGAGCCAGCGTCGAAGCTGCACATAGCGAATGCAGGCAATGATCGCCAGTGCTGCGATCGTGATGGCGACTGCGGCAACGATCAGTGCCCGGTTGTCATCCGCAGCCACCTCGGCGGAGTCGGCGAGAACCTGGCGTGAAACGGCCAGAAGCGGGACGACCCCCAGTGCAGCCGCGCGTATCGTCGTTGTAGTCATGGCGCGTGGGCCGCGCCCGGAAATGGCTCCAGCCCCGGGCCAGTATCCACGGCAGGCGGTCGACTGCAAGCGCGGGACCCGTGATGCAGTGCGGATTTCGCGCTTTGCGCGCCTGGTGCGCTGCCGGAAACGTCGCGCGGGAGCCGAAGGTGAGATAAGTCAACACCGCGCGACAGTGCTGGATGAGCATCCCTGCGTCAGTCACAGGGAGGTCCGCGCATGCGCCAGCTCCCGACCCCCTCGGGATGCAAGTGCTCCAGGCGGTCGGCTGCGCAGGGATGCCTCGATCTGCGATATCGAATTCGACAGATGAAGCGGCTCGGCACGGACCGCAACGGTCCGGGGCATATGGTGCCGGCTGAGGGAATCGAACCCCCGACCCACTGATTACAAATCAGTTGCTCTACCAGCTGAGCTAAGCCGGCCCGGGCGGGAAAGCGGATTCTAAGAACCCGCCCCTGGTGCCACAACCGTCTGCGGAGACGAGTCGGTGAAATCGCTGCCGCCTGAGGGACACTCGCGAACCTGCAGCGGCGCGCCGCCGAGCAGCGCGGGCAGACCTTCGGTATCGATTCCGGTCGAGCCGGCCGGGAGAGCGACGTCGATCCAGTAGACCGCATCGCTTTCCCGACGCTCCGCGAGTCGCGGCGTGAGGCCGAGCCGCTCGAGCGTCCGCATGCGGCGCTCCGCGCGCGCACGCTCGCTGAAGAGACCGACGGATACGCGCAACCCTTCCGACCCCGCGGGCATCGCCCGGGCGTCCGTGATGCCTCCGCGCTCGAGTCGCTGCAGGACGCGTGCCTGTTCGGCTTCGTTCGCGAGTCCGCCGATGTAGACCCAGTAGGTGCTGCGGGTCTCACCCGCCTGCGCACGCCGGACGCTCTCGAGGCCCTGCGCGTGCAGGATCGATGCCGCTGCAGCCGCGGCGTCCAGGTCGACGAACGGGCCGACCGATACGCAGCCCGCCGAGCCGCGAGCATCGGCACGCCGGGAATCCGGTTCGCCGGACGGCACTTCACTCGCAAGCATGAGGCGCGGAAGCTGCGCGCTCACGTGTACGGCCGGTGGCGGCTCGGACGGCTGAATCCACCGCGCCCATCCGAAATAGAGCAGGTTGGCGAGGAGCAGCACGAAGAACGCGGCGCGCATGGCGCGGATTGTAGTCGACGGTTGCGGCTTCAGCGGGTTTCCGAGCGGGCCAGCACAGCGAGCCCGCGCAGGACGAGATCCGGCACGTCACGGCAGCGGGTGCGCAGCAGCGGCCTGATCTCCGGCGCTGCGCCGCCCGTGAGCAGCACGACGGGCCTCGTTCCGAGCTCCGCACGTGCCTCGGCCACGAAGCGATCGATCACGGCGGCGACGGCATGACGTGCGCCCTGCTCGATGGCCTCGCGCGTGCCGCGTGCGAACAGTCCGCGCGACCTGCGCCGATCCCCGCGGGCACGTTTTCCGATGCCGTCGGTGTTGTGCAGGAGACTCTCGATCATCAGTCGCGGGCCGGGCACGATCGCGCCTCCGCGATGCACGCCGGCCGCATCGACGAGATCGAGCGTGACCGCGGTGCCCACGCTGATCACACATGCCGCGCGCGCTCCGACCAGATCGTGCGCACCGATCGCGGCGACGAAGCGATCGACACCGAGCCGCCACGGCTCGGCGTAACGCGTCGTGACGCCTCCCGCGCTGCGCACCGAGCGCACGAGCTCCGCTCGGATTCCGAGCCGGCGCCGGGCGGCTGCCGTCAGATGCCGCGCGACCTGCTCGCCCGCGACGTTCGAGACGAGCACACGCTCGATGCCTTCGGCATCGCGAAAGACGAAGCGCTCGAAGTCGCGCGCGCTCCAGCCCACGTGCACCGCGGCGTGCGGACGCCCGGGCCCGCGAGACCCGAGTCGCGCCCATTTCACTCGCGTATTGCCGATGTCGACGAGCAGCACGCTCATGCGTCACGTCTCACGCTGACTTCCCCCGCCACGATCTTCTCCACGCCGTGCGGAGTTTCCACCATGAGCTCTCCGGCGAGACCGATGCCGCGCGCGATGCCGCGAATCGCCGACTCACCCACCTGCACCGTCACCGCGCGGCCGCGGAGCGCGTCGGCGCGGCGCCATTCCTCGACGAAAGGCCGCAATCCGTGCCGCTCGAACTCGAGCAGTCCCTCCGTACAGGCCGCGATGAGATCCGCCGCCAATGCATTGCGCGAAACGTGTCCGGCACCGATGCTCCTCAGGTCCGCCGGCGCATTCCCCTGCGCTTCTATTCTCTCGATGAGCTCGCGGCCGAGCGCGACGTTGAGACCGATGCCCACGATGACGTACGCCGGACCCGAAGCTTCCGCGCGCAGCTCGATCAGGATTCCACCGAGCTTTCTCTCGCCGCTCAGCACGTCGTTCGGCCACTTGAGCGAGATTCCTTCGACGCCCTGGCGCCCGAGGGCGCGCAGGACGCATACACCGATCGCGAGGCTCAGCGCACCGACGTCGCGCGGCATGAGCTCGAAGCTCCAGCCGAGCGAGAGGCAGATCGCACCGCCGGGCGGTGCGAGCCAGGAGCGGCCGCGCCGCCCGCGGCCTGCGGTCTGATATTCCGCGAGCAGCACCTCACCGGTGCCGGGAGACGGCGCGGCGCGCACCGCAAGCTCCGCATTCGTCGATTCGAGCGACCACGCGACGTCGAGCCGCTCGAGGCGCGCGTTCGTCTCGCGCGGCAGAGCGGCGCGGATGCGCGTCGCATCGAGCGCCTCGCACGCGCGCGCGAGGCGATAGCCGCGGTTCGGCACCGCGTGCACTTCGAGTCCGAGCTCGCGCAGCGCCTCGACGGCTTTCCACACGGCGCTGCGGCTCACGCCGAGCGATGCCGCCAGTGCCTCACCGGAACGGAACTCGCCGTCCGCGAGCAGCGCGAAGACGCGCGCCGGGAGCGTCGCATCGGCGGCGCCGAAGCGGCTCCCGCGCTGCGCGCGGGTGCTGTGCGAGCGTGCGCTCATCGCGGCCCGCGCCTGCCGAAGAGCCACAGACGCCGCGCGCGAGGCTCGGTGCCCCTGCGCAGGCGGACGAAGTTCGCGCGATGAGTGAGTGCGACGAACACGGCGACGAAGAGACCGAATGCGAGGAGCGGCGCACGCGGCTGTACTTCACCGACCCAGAGGAAGACCGGCAGGGACACCGCGGTCGCGATCGACGCGACACTCACGAAACCCGAGAGAACCGCGATCAGCAGCCACATGAGGAGCAGTGGCACCACCAGCCACGGCAGCAGACCGAGCACGGCACCGAGGAAGGTCGCAACACCTTTCCCTCCCCGCAGACCGTAGAACACCGGATAGACATGCCCCACGATCACGGCAGTCGCGCACGCGACGGGCAGCCACGCGGCAATCGGTGGCACTGCCCGCGGGATGGCGGGCAGGGAGAGCGGCGGAAGCACCGCGCTCGCGAGCCAGCCCTTGCCCACGTCGATCAGCATCACCGCGGCAGCGAAGGCCTTGCCCTGCGTCCGCAGCGCATTCGTTCCGCCCGGATTGCCGCTGCCCATCGACCGGATGTCCACGCCGCCGCGGAGCCGGCCGACGACCATGCTCCCCAGAACGGAGCCGATCAGATAGGCAAGGAGGACCTTGACGGCGAAGTCGATCACGAGGGCTGGAACACTTCCGCGAGCATGCAGCGCACGCTGCCTCCGCCGAGACGTTCGATGGTCGGCACGGGAACCGCGAGCACCGTGTCTGTCGCGGCGCTCAGGCGTGCGTACTGCGAATCGGACAGCGCCGCACGCGCGGTCGCCGACATGACGACGACACGCGAGTCACCGAGCGCTTCGTCCCACGTGGCGAGCTCGAGCATGTTGCCGGCGAAGCGCTCGATCGCGTCGTGACCGATCTCGATCAGCTCCCGGCCGCTCGCTGCGAGGCGCCCGCGGACGTGTTCACGATCCCCGGGCACGATGGCATCGGTGCCGACGACGGCCGCGCGCTCGCCGATCCACATCAATACGTTGGTGTGATAGAGGGGCACGCCGGAGCGATCGACGGCGCTGAAGATCACCGGCTCGTACTCGAAGACCTGCGCCCATTCCTTCACCAGCTCGGGATGGGTCCGGGGCGAGATGCATGCATAGGCGACGCGCTCGACGTGGTCGAGCACGAGGCTCCCCGTCCCTTCCAGGAAGCGCCCCGCGCGTTCGTGATGCGTGAGATCGAGCACCCGCCGCGGCGTGAATCCGAGTCGCGATGCGACCTCGTCGATGATCTCCGGGCGCCGCTCACGCCGGCGACTTTCCGCCTGCATGGGATACAGCACGACCGTGCCGTCCGGATGGAAGCTGATCCAGTTGTTGGGAAAGACCGCATCCGGCTTCGGCGGCTCGGGCGTATCGTCGATCACGCACGTGGCGATGCCTTCGCTCTCCAGCGCGCGCACGAGCCCTTCGAACTCGGCGAGCGCCTGCGCCTGGACCTGCGCCGTGTCGGACGCACGCTGCTGCATGCGGTTCGTTGCCGCCGTCTCGGGGTTGTAATCGAACGAGGCCGGTCTGATCATCAGCACGGCGCTCGAGCACTGTTGCCGGGGCAATCGAAGACCTTTCGGGTGGCCGAAATCCGATGAGTTCCGATTCCGCACCGCTCGTCGTCGCGAGCGGCCGCGGTCTGTACTGCCCGCCCGGCGACTTCTACATCGACCCGCAGCGGCCGGTACAGACGGCCGTGATCACGCACGCGCATGGCGATCACCTGCGCGACGGCAGTGCGCGCTACATTCTCGCACGTCCGGGGCTGAGGATCGCCCGCATGCGCCTCGGACGCCGGGCGGATGTCACCGCGGTCGAGTACGGCGCTCCCGTGAGGATCGGGGAGACCACGGTCTCGCTGCACCCGGCCGGCCACATCCTGGGCTCGGCGCAGGTGCGCATCGAGCATGGCGGCCGCGTGTGGGTGGTCTCGGGCGACTACAAGCGCCAGCCGGATCCGACCTGCGCGCCCTTCACGCCGCTCGAATGCGACGTATTCGTCAGCGAAGCGACCTTCGCCCTTCCCGTGTACCGCTGGCCGGAGACGGCGGAAGTGATCGAGGACATCGTCCGGTGGTGGCGCTTCAATCGCGAGCGGCGCGTCGCGTCGGTGCTGTTCTGCTACGCGCTCGGCAAGGCGCAGCGGGTGCTGGCGGAGCTGGCCTCCTTCACGTCGGAGCCGGTTCATGTCCACGACACCGTCGAGGCGCTCGTGCAGGTGTACCGCGAAGCGGGGGTCACGATGGTGCCGACGCTGCGTGCGCAGAGCACCCGCACGGCGGATTACGCGGGCGCGCTCGTCGTGGCGCCGCCGAGTACGGCCGGGACGCGCTGGATGCAGCGCTTCGGAAGGTACTCGAGCGGTTTCTGCTCGGGCTGGATGCGGCTGCGGGGCAGCCGCCGCCGGCAGAGCTTCGACCGCGGTTTCGTCATCTCCGACCACGCGGACTGGCACGCGCTGCTGCGCACGTTCCGCGAGACCGGCGCGCGGCGAATCCTGCTTCACCACGGACACACGGACACGCTGACCCGCCTGCTGCGCGAACGGGGCGTCGACGTGGATGCGCTCGAAACGGCGCACGGTGCGCTGCCGTGATGCGTCGCTTCGGCGAGCTGTACGACTCGCTCGATGCGGGCGGCTCGGACGACTTCAAGCTCGCTGCGCTCGCCGCGTACTTCGGAACGGCTGCGGCGGCCGATGCCGCATGGGCACTTTATCTGCTCTCCGGGCGGCGCATGCGCCGCATCGTCGCGCCGGCGGTGCTGCTCGACTGGCTGCGGGAAGAATCAGGACTTCCGCAATGGCTGATCGATGAATCACGATCCACCGTGGGCGATGTCGCGGAGACGATCGCCCTGCTGATCGAGCCCGGTGCCATCGATGGGGCCGCGCTCGATCTGTCGCTCGCGACGTGGATCGAGGAGCGGATCGCGCCGCTGCGCAATGCGGAGGAGAAGGAGCAGCGGGAATCGGTCGTGCGCTGGTGGCGGAGTCTCCCTTACCGCGAGTGCCTGCTCGTCAACAAGCTGCTCACCGGCACCTTTCGCCTCGAAGTCCCCGGATTCCTGCTGACACGTGCGCTCGCCCGGGCTCTCGACGTGCCGTCGACCGAGATCGCCTGCCGTCTCGCGACCGACTGGCAGCCGAGCGAAACCTTCTGGGAGAACCTGCGCGGCGGCGGCCGATCGGGCTGGTGAAGCACGCCTGGTCTCTCAGGCGACCTTCGTAACGCTCGCGCCGCGCTCGCGGCTGCCTGCGAACGCGGACTTCTCTTCCTTCACAAGCTGGTGCCCGTCGCTTCGAGCCGGTCGAGTGGCTCCGAATCGTGAGCGAACGCGAGCGGCTCGCCGGTGAGGAAACGTCCGCAGGCCGACGCGGGAGCGGGCCGCGCGAAGAGATTCCCCTGCGCGAACCCGCAGCCGAGCTGGCGGAGCTTCTCGAGCTGCTGAAAGCCCTCGATGCCTTCCGCGACCACCGCGATGTGGAGATGGCGCGCCATCGCGACGATCGCCCCGACGATCGCGAGATCGCTCAGGTCCGTCACGACGTCGCGCACGAAGGTCCGGTCGATCTTGAGACTGTCGACGCGCCAGCGTTTGAGATAGCTGAGGCTCGAGTAGCCGGTGCCGAAATCGTCGATCGCAATTGCCACACCGATCTCGCGCAGCCTCGCGATCGCGTCCTCGCTCGATTCACCATAACGCGCCTCCCGGCTCTCGAACACCGCGCTCTCGGTCAGCTCGAGCTGCAGCATCTCGGGCTCGATGCGGTGCTGCGCAGAAAGCTTCAGGATCGTGCGCCGCAGGTCGCTGCGCAGGAGCTGCACGGCCGACACGTTGACGGCGATGGGTACGAGCTTCGCGCCGCCTGCGCGCCAGCGCGCGGCATCCTGCATCACGCGTTCCAGCACGAACTCGCCGATCGGCACGATGAGGCCCGTCTCCTCGGCGACGGCGATGAACCGGCTCGGCGGGATCGCTCCCTGCGCCGGGTGCTGCCACCTGAGCAGCGCCTCGAGAGCGACCACCTTGCGCGTCTCGATGTCGATGATCGGCTGGTAGCGCACGTCGAGCTGGCGCGACTGGAGCGCCGCGCGCAGGCTGGTCTCGAGCGCGATGCGCTCCTTGAGCCTGCGGTCCAGGATCGGACTGAAGAGCTGGAAGTTGTTCCGGCCCCGATCCTTGGCCTGATACATCGCGGTGTCGGAATGCTTGAGGAGCTCGCCCATGTCCGTACCGTCGCGCGGGAACAGGGCGATGCCGATGCTCGCGGTCGTGAGGAGCGGACGGCCGTCGACGATGACCGGCTGCGCGAGCGCCTCGTTGATGCGGCTCGCCGTCTCGCTGATCTGCGCCGGGTTGCGCACGTTCCTGAGCACGACGATGAACTCGTCGCCTCCCATGCGCACCACCATGTCGCCTTCGCGCACGATCGAGCGGATGCGCGCGGCGACGTTCTGCAGGAGCTTGTCCCCCGTCTCGTGGCCGCGCGAGTCGTTGATGTGCTTGAAGCGGTCGAGATCGAGGAACAGCACCGCGAGCATCGCACCGTTGCGGCGTGCCTCCTCGATCGCGCCGGGCAGATGCGCGGCGAGGTAGTGGCGGTTGGGCAGTCCGGTGAGCTGATCGTGATGCGCGAGGTGATCGAGCCGCTGCTGGTTCTCGAGGAGCTGTGCCTCGATCCTGCGCCTCACACTGATGTCGTGCGCGACGACGACGAGCGCGTTCCGCGCGCCGATGGCGAGGCGGTTGACGCTGAGCTCGGTGTCGACGAGTTCCCCGCCGCGGCAGCGCTGCCGGACGCGCAGCGGCACGCGTGGGTCGGCCTGGCGCAGCTTCGGCCCGATGCTCTCGCCGTCCTTCTCGTCGACGAAGATCTGCTCGAGCGTGAGCCTGCGCAGCTCGGCGAGCGAGAGGCCTGTCGCCCGCTGCATGGCGGGGTTCGCATCGAGCACGCGGAGCGACACCAGATCCGCGAGCAGCACGCCGGTCACCGACTGCTCGACCGCCGCGCGACACCACGCGTAGCCGGCCGAACGGCCCAGGGTAAGCCGGCCGCTGCGCACGAAGCGTACGACGACGAGCGCGGCGAGCAGGGCTGCAAGCGCGACGCCCGTCAGGACCAGGAAACGTTCCTCGAGCAGCAAACTTCCTCTTCCGCTCTACGGTTCGCAGTATCGGGGTGATCTCTCGCGGACGGCCCGTGGGGCCGCCGGGCGCGGATCCGATCCGGCTCGTGTTCGCGGGGAGAAGTGTGAAGCCTCGCCGGAAAGCGGGGATGTGCGCGGCGCACAATTCCGCGACTGCACCCCTGGGATCAGGCCGGGGCGGGTGCCTGCTCGAATACCACCGTGCACGACGTGCCGCGCTCGATCGTCGCGCCGACGCCTGCGGCGATGACGGCGTTTTCGCCGAATGTGACGCCGCGCAATGCACGGTCGAAGCGGAATGTGCGCAGCACCGGCAGCGGATCGCCGGAGCGCTCGCCCGTCACCTGATCGGTGCCCGTGATCGCGCAGCGCGTGCAGGGCTTCACGAGCCGCAGCACCGCTTCGCCGATCCGGATCTCGGAGATGCGGTCCTCCGCGAAAGGCTGCAGCCCGCCGAGCACGATGTTCGGACGGAAGCGCGTCATCGGAAGCGGCTGCGGCAGCCGCCGGTTGAGCTCCTCGAGCGACGCGGTGTTGCACACGAGGAGCGGAAAGCCGTCGGGAAACGCCACGGGAGCGGCGACGTCTCCCGCGTATCTCGGATTCGCACGCCGGCCAGGAGTCGCAGGGACGCGCACGAGCCGCACTGGCTCGCCGATCACCGAGCCGAGCCACGCGGCCGCTTCATCGCCCTGATCCAGTGCGGTGCAGGTGTCGTCCCAGATCCGCACCTCGCGCGGCGTGCCTTCGGGTCTGCACGGGACGGTCAGCGGGGAGAGGCCGGGCGCGCGAAGCACGAGCGCATCGTCCGTGAGCATGGTCTCGATGACTGCAAGGCGCGGGTGCGTTCGCTGTGTGAGGAATCTGCCCTGCGCGTTCACGACCATCCAGTGACGGTCCCATTCGAACCCGGCAGGCCCGAGCACGGTGCGCTCGCGCGGAATGGCCCGCGCGGACTTGAGCGGATAGATGAAGAGCGCTTCGACCGTGGCAGTAGTCGTCGATCCGGAGGTCATCGATGCGGCTCGCGGGATGCGCCGATGCGCAGTCTGCCATATGCTGAGGCGAAACATCGCGGAGGACGAGCGGCAATGGCGGGATCCGGCCTTCGAAGACTCGTCGTGGCGTGTGTATCGGCTGCATTTCTCGCGGCGGGCACCACCGGCGCTCAGGTCAGAACGGGCGTGCACGTTCGAACGGCAAAGCCGCCGCTGCACGGACAGCACTGGATCGCGATCACCGGCAAGCCTCTCGCCGCAACGGCGGGCGCGATGATCTTCCAGAAGGGCGGGAACGCCGTCGATGCCGCGTGCGCGATGATCGCCGCGGCCGCGACCATCTGGGACACCCTGTCGTGGGGCGGTGAGACGCAGGCGCTGATCTACAACCCGAAGACGGGCAAGGTCATCGGCATCAACGCGCTCGGCATCGCGCCGACCGGTGCGACACCCGACTTCTTCCGGTCGCGCGGCATGCAGGCGCCGCCCGAGTTCGGTCCGCTCGCGGCGCTCACACCGGGCACGCCGGGCGGAATCATGGTGATGCTCGCAGAATTCGGCACGCTGAGCCTCGCGGACGTGCTGGAGCCGTCGATCGAGCTCGCGAAGGGTTATCCCATCGAGGCGCAGGCCGCCGACGCGATCGAGGGCAACAAGCGGCTCATCAAGCAGTGGCCGGATTCGCGGCGCGTGTTCCTGGTGCACGCGGGCGAAGCACGCGAAGCGCCGCGTCCCGGCGAGATTTTCCGTCAACCGGATCTCGAGGCGACGCTGCGCAAGCTCGTCGAAGCCGAAGCGCAGGCGCTCGCCGCGGGCAAGGACCGCAAGGCGGCGATCTATGCCGCCTACGAGCGTTTCTACCGGGGCGACATCGCCGAGGAGTTCGTGCGCGGCTCGCGTGCGATCGGCGGACTGATCACGCACGAGGACCTCGCGAAGTGGCGCGTGCAGATCGAGGATCCCGTGCACGTCCAGTACCGCGGCATCGACGTGTACAAGCTGAACACGTGGACGCAGGGACCGGCGCTCCTCCAGATGCTCAACATCCTGGAGAACTTCGACCTGCGCGCGATGGGTTACAACACGACGCGCTACATCCACACGGTCTATCAGGCGATGAGCCTCGCCTTCGCCGACCGCGACTTCTACTACGGCGATCCGTACTTTCCGCCCGAGGAACCCCTGCAGGGACTCCTGTCCAAGGAATACGCGCGGGAACGCGCGGCGCTCATCGGCTTCGAGCGCAACGATCCGCACATCGGACCCGGCGATCCGTACCCGTACCAGGGCGCGCGCAATCCGTTCCTGAAGCAGCTTCGCAACTGGAAGCCGCCGGCGCCGTCGATGACGACCCGCGCGCATTTCGAGCGCACGTTCACGGCCGGCACGACGAGCGTGGTTGCCGCGGACGAGGACGGCTGGGCAGTGGCCGTGACGCCGAGCGGTGGATGGATTCCCGCGGTGATCGCGGGCCGCACCGGCATCGGAATGAGCCAGCGCATGCAGCAGTTCGTGCTCGATCCCGCCGAGAATCCCTTCAACGTGCTCGAGCCGGGCAAGCGGCCGCGCGTGACGCTCACCCCGTCGCTGGCGCTGAAGAACGGCAAGCCCTATCTCGCCTTCGCGGTGCAGGGCGGCGACACGCAGGAGCAGAACCTCCTGCAGTTCTTCCTGAACGTCGTAGAGTTCGGCATGACGCCTCAGGAAGCGGTGGAGGCGGCCAATTTCACGAGCTATCAGCTCCGCAACTCGTTCCACCCGTTCGAATCCGAGCCGGGACGGCTGACGCTCAACACCGCGACGCCGCCCTGGGTGAGGCGCGATCTCGCGCGGATGGGCTACCGGCTCGAGTTCGAGGACCGCACCTCCGGACCCATCAACGCCGTGATGTTCGATCACACGAACGGTACGCTCTGGGGCGGCTCGAGCCACCACGGCGAGGACCACGGCATCGCGTGGTAGTCGCGCGGGCACGCAGGTCCATTCACGCGAGCCCGGGGAGTACGGAAATGAAAAAGCCCCCGAAGTCTCCAAGACTTCGGGGGCCTGGGTGAGATCCCTGGCAGTGACCTACTCTGGCATGGCCTGCGGCCACACTACCATCGGCGCTGAGCAGTTTCACTTCCGAGTTCGGAATGGGATCGGGTGGTTCCCGCTCGCTATTGCCGCCAGGGAAACTTGTCGCAGTGACCGGATCGGGCCGTGAGGCCCGATCCGTCCACCACCAATCCGGAAGTCTCGTTTCGACGCTGTCGCGTCCGCGATGGAAACGCTCCATCGCTGCATCTTTCCTCGCGCGTCCGGCGCGAAGCCAGACTGCTTGAGGTTATATGGTCAAGCCTCACGGGCAATTAGTACTGGTTAGCTCAACGCATTACTGCGCTTACACACCCAGCCTATCAACCTCGTAGTCTTCGAGGGCCCTTCAGGGGAGTCGAGCTCCCAGGGAAACCTAATCTTGGGGGGGGCTTCCCGCTTAGATGCTTTCAGCGGTTATCCCGTCCGCACATAGCTACCCGGCAGTGCCACTGGCGTGACAACCGGAACACCAGAGGTGCGTCCATCCCGGTCCTCTCGTACTAAGGACAGCTCACCCTCAAGTTTCCAACGCCCACGGCAGATAGGGACCGAACTGTCTCACGACGTTCTGAACCCAGCTCGCGTACCACTTTAAATGGCGAACAGCCATACCCTTGGGACCGGCTACAGCCCCAGGATGTGATGAGCCGACATCGAGGTGCCAAACACCGCCGTCGATATGAACTCTTGGGCGGTATCAGCCTGTTATCCCCGGAGTACCTTTTATCCGTTGAGCGATGGCCCTTCCATACAGAACCACCGGATCACTATGACCTGCTTTCGCACCTGCTCGACTTGTCAGTCTCGCAGTCAAGCACCCTTATGCCATTGCACTCTGTGCGCGATGACCGACCGCGCTGAGGGTACCTTTGCACTCCTCCGTTACTCTTTAGGAGGAGACCGCCCCAGTCAAACTACCCACCATACAGTGTCCCCGACCCGGATGACGGGCCCAGGTTAGAACTTCGACATTGTCAGGGTGGTATTTCAAGGTTGCCTCCACGAGAGCTGGCGCCCTCGCTTCACAGGCTCCCACCTATCCTACACAAACAAGGTCAAAGTTCAGTGTAAAGCTGTAGTAAAGGTTCACGGGGTCTTTCCGTCTTGCCGCAGCTACGCCGCATCTTCACAGCGATTTCAACTTCACTGAGTCTCGGGTCGAGACAGTGTGGCCAGCGTTACGCCATTCGTGCAGGTCGGAACTTACCCGACAAGGAATTTCGCTACCTTAGGACCGTTATAGTTACGGCCGCCGTTTACCGGGGCTTCGATCAAGAGCTTCGCCTTGCGGCTAACCCCATCAATTAACCTTCCGGCACCGGGCAGGCGTCAGACCCTATACATCCACTTACGTGTTCGCAGAGTCCTGTGTTTTTGATAAACAGTCGCAGCCACCGATTACCTGAGACCTTCAACAGCTTCGGGAGCAAGTCCCTACACCGTCGAAGGCGTACCTTCTTCCGAAGTTACGGTACCAATTTGCAGAGTTCCTTAACCCGAGTTCTCTCAAGCGCCTTGGCAGATTATCTGCCCGCCCACCAGTGTCGGTTTTCGGTACGGTCCAATGTGACCTGAAGCTTAGAGGCTTTTCCTGGAAGCGTGGCGTTATTCACTTCGGTCCGCGTGGGACCTCGTCATCACACCTCGGAGTTAAGAGCCGCCGGATTTGCCTAGCAACTCCTCCTACATGCTTAAACAGGGAACCAATCCCTGCTGAACTAGCCTTCTCCGTCACCCCATCGCAGTCACACCGGGCACAGGAATGTTAACCTGTTTTCCATCGGCTACACCTTTCGGTCTCGTCTTAGGAACCGGCTCACCCTGCTCCGATTAACGTTGAGCAGGAAACCTTGGGCTTTCGGCGTGCGGGTTTTTCACCCGCATTAACGTTACTCATGTCAGCATTCGCACTTCTGATACCTCCAGCATGCCTCGCGACACACCTTCACAGGCGTACAGAACGCTCCCCTACCACCTGCACTTGCGTGCAGATCCGCAGCTTCGGCTCATGGCTTGAGCCCCGTTAAATCTTCCGCGCGGGCCGACTAGACCAGTGAGCTATTACGCTTTCTTTAAAGGATGGCTGCTTCTAAGCCAACCTCCTGGCTGTCTGTGCCTTCCCACATCGTTTTCCACTTAGCCATGAATTGGGGGCCTTAGCTGGCGGTCTGGGTTATTTCCCTTTCCACGACGGACGTTAGCACCCGCCGTGTGTCTCCCATAGGTTCACTTCCCGGTATTCGGAGTTTGCATAGGTTTGCTAAGCCGGGATGGCCCGCTAGCCTAAACAGTGCTCTACCCCCGGGAGTGCTCTATGAGGCACTACCTAAATAGCTTTCGGGGAGAACCAGCTATCGCCGGCCTTGGTTAGCCTTTCACTCCTATCCACACCTCATCGACGCACTATTGCAACAGTGGTTCGTTCGGGCCTCCAGTAAGTATTACCTCACCTTCACCCTGGACATGGATAGATCGACCGGCTTCGGGTCTATTCCCAGCGACTAAAGCGCCCTATTCGGACTCGGTTTCCCTACGGCTCCCCTATTCGGTTAGCCTCGCCACTGAAAATAACTCGCTGACCCATTATACAAAAGGTACGCCGTCACCCCTTGCGGGGCTCCGACTGCTTGTACGCATACGGTTTCAGGTTCTATTTCACTCCCCTCACCGGGGTTCTTTTCGCCTTTCCCTCACGGTACTGGTTCACTATCGGTCGGTAGAGAGTATTTAGCCTTGGAGGATGGTCCCCCCATCTTCAGACAGGATTGCACGTGTCCCGTCCTACTCTTCGTCGGTCATCGATTCGTGTTTTCGTGTACGGGGCTATCACCCGCTATGGCCAGACTTTCCAGACTGTTCCACTAACACTCCTCGACTTACCCCGACTGGGCTGCTCCCCGTTCGCTCGCCACTACTAAGGGAATCTCGGTTGATTTCTTTTCCTCCGGGTACTTAGATGTTTCAGTTCCCCGGGTTCGCCTCCGGTCACCTATGGATTCAGTGCCGGATAGTCACCGAAGTGACTGGGTTTCCCCATTCGGACATCGCCGGATCAAAGCTTGTTTGCCAGCTCCCCGACGCTTATCGCAGGCTACCACGTCCTTCATCGCCTTCTACCGCCAAGGCATCCACCGTATGCGCTTACTCGCTTGACCATATAACCCCAAGGAGTCTGGGGTCACATGGAGCTGGTTTCGCATTGCGAACGCGACATTTTCACTGCGAACTCTTGAACTCATTCGCGTGAAAACTTGGCGTCAAAACGAAAACTTCCAGATTGTTAAAGAGCAGCACGATGCGCTTACCGGCATCGCGCGATCAGCAGAACCCTGCAGACGGGAGGCCGAAGCCTTCCGCGGCACAGGGCTCTGGTCATCGCGCGCTGGATCGTGCGCGTGGCTCGCGGCAAAGCGCGAAGCTGGTGGAGCCAGCCGGGATCGAACCGGCGACCTCCTGCTTGCAAAGCAGGCGCTCTCCCAGCTGAGCTATGGCCCCTGACATTCCACTGTTGGGACTGGTGGGTCTGGGAGGATTTGAACCTCCGACCTCACCCTTATCAGGGGTGCGCTCTGACCAACTGAGCTACAGACCCGGAGCTTCTCTAGTTTGTATGCCTTGGGGCACCAAGACAACCGGGCCAGTCTCGCGGAGACATAGAAAACAGGTAACTTGTGTTGGGAACTCGCGCCAGCCGAGCTGACGCAAGAGTCTTTAAAGGAGGTGATCCAGCCGCACGTTCCCGTACGGCTACCTTGTTACGACTTCACCCCAGTCATTGACCACACCGTGGTAAGCGCCCTCCTTGCGGTTAGGCTACCTACTTCTGGTGCCATCAACTCCCATGGTGTGACGGGCGGTGTGTACAAGACCCGGGAACGTATTCACCGCAGCAATGCTGATCTGCGATTACTAGCGATTCCGACTTCATGGAGTCGAGTTGCAGACTCCAATCCGGACTACGATAGGTTTTCTGGGATTGGCTCCCCGTCGCCGGTTGGCTTCCCTCTGTACCTACCATTGTAGCACGTGTGTAGCCCTGGCCATAAAGGCCATGATGACTTGACGTCATCCCCACCTTCCTCCGGTTTGTCACCGGCGGTCT
>ERZ777003.1642-NODE-1642-length-31500-cov-37.873239_pt1 | contig 31500 bp, 29 predicted proteins | sample MGYA00374956_ERZ777003 | MGnify/ENA primary metagenome ERZ777003 (study PRJEB29302, sample SAMN06268252) | bioreactor metagenome | isolation source: Joint BioEnergy Institute, California, USA | place: USA:Joint BioEnergy Institute, California, USA | collected... | reverse complement strand
CATCCTCATCTGCTTCAACAAACTCAAACCGCTATTGTGTTAGGGGTTCTTAGGTCCAACCGTGCGGAGCCGTCGGTATCAGCTGCAGATGCGCGGTCATCGAACGGCAGTGCCTCACCGAACGACCGGTAGCGAACGGCCGCCCGGCGCGCCAGCGTCACGGCGGCGTTGTGAACCACGCTAGATACATAGGCGGAAGGCTGGCCACGATCCGGGGTGAACGAGCACCACGCTACACCAAGCTCGCCCCAGAGCTCATCCGCCAGATCGTCAGGATGCCGGTGCCGGAGGCCCGGGTGACGCCGGAGCTTGAGAGCGTACTTCCTGATCAACCATGCCGCGGAGTCCTTGGCGGCATCCCATGTGTCCATCGAAGTCTCCTCGCGGAGTGGCGAGGAGTCGTGCGTCGGTGTTCGCCTGGGATCGACCGGCCCACGAGCGGCGTCGAGGGGGGATCGCCTTCCAGCGACACCTCCAACGACTCCGCTGCGCGGTCGTCAGTTGAGCGTGTTCAAACAGCAGTGTTTAGTGGGGCGTTTCTTGGCTCAGCTCGCTTGGGAGAACGGCACGAGGATCCGGAACGGAAGCCCGTGCTGGACTTCGACCCGCTCGATCACGCCATCTCGAAGCGCGACGATCGTGTCGATGAGCTCTCGCACCGTCTCCTTCAGCGCGAAGTTCTGCAACGCTGCTTGCGGAGTCGGCCCACTGCGAGCGCCCAGCTTGTGATCTCGAACGATGCGCGGCACCGGGCTGAGGATCGGTTTCCCGTCGCGGATCTCAAGCCGCTCGATCCAGCCGAAGTTGATGTTCTGCATCAACTCCACAAGCTGGCGAAACGAAGGGGGAAGCTCTTGGATTGTTCTATACGGTGCCATCGAACCTTGCCTCCATGCAACGGGTCGCGGGGCACCTCCCGCCAGGTACGGTGCCGCGTCAACCCATTCAGATCCCGGAACCTCTCCGGTGATTCGGCTACTCATCGAGCTTGGGCTCCCAGGCCCTTCACCACAGATTTGAGCAGTTACTGCCCAATGTACCAGACATAATGAAGGTAGCGGTTCCCCCTGTCATGTCCAGTCTGTTCTTGTCGAAATACGGGGGGAACCTGCGGATAAGCTGTCACTTGCACAGAGGTGCTGCTCCTCCTGGAAGTTACGACTTTCTCGGCTGCACAACCGACAACCCTTTGCAGCGTGGAGAACCTGTCGGCCGTCCCCGGTTCAGCGTTTCTGTAGCCTTCAGTCGCCTCCACATCCGCCGCTGCACCCCCCAGTCCACCTCCGCGGCGACCGCCCTCAGGTCGTGCTCGGCGATCGGGTCCCGCCCCTTCGTCGTCGGCGGCAGGTGCAGGAGGTCGTCGATGATGTCCGGCGCCAGCAGCGTCAGGTTCATCAGCTGGCTCAGCCTCGCCCGGGTCACCCGCCCGACGCGGGCCAGTTCGGCGTAGTCCCGCACCTCGCCGCGGCGGACCATCCCCTCGAGCTTGAGCGCCAGGGCCACCAGGCGGGCCACCCGGGGCACCGTCCCCGCCGCGGGCGGCGTTGCCGGCGCGGGCGCCGCCCCCGCCCGCAGCCGCCTGGCCCCCCTGGCCGTCCGCCCGAAGTGCACCTGCGCTGTGATCGTCACGCCCGCCGCTGGCATCGCCGTGGTGTTCAGCCCGCTCATGCCGTCGCCTCCGGCACCTGCACGCCCAGGGACCGGATGCCCCCGGGGTGGAAGGTGATGCTGACCGTCCCCGCCCCGCCGTCGTAGCTCACGCTCTGCACCACCAGGTGCAGGAGCTTCGCCCGCTCCTTGGGCGTCAGGCTCTCCCACACCGGGTCGAAGCGCGCCAGCGCCGCCGCCGCCTCACCCGGGTCGAGCACCCTGGCCTCGGCGGCCTCCACCTCCTGGGCCAGCTCCGCCAGCCGCTCCTCGCCGCGGCGGATCGCCTCGTTGAGGTCCGCCAGCCTCGCCGCCGCGTGCCCGCTCTTGCCCGCGGTCGCGGCCGTCTTGCGGAGGTCGGCCGCCAGGCGCCTCACCTCCCGCCCCAGCGCCGCCGCCTCGGCCCGGATCGCCTCGGCCGCCTCCCGCTCCTGCGCCCCCGCGGCCTCCACCGCCGCGGCCACCAGCTCCGGGTCGCTCCCCATGGCCCGGATGCGGTCCACCACGAACTGCTCCATCGCCTCGGCCGGGACCGACTTCGACGGGCAGGTGTCCCACCCCTGCTTCTGGGCGCGGCAGCAGGTGTAGTACCGGTACGCCTTGGCCCCCCGGACGGTGAAGCAGTGGGTCATCGCCGCGTTGCACGGGGCGCACCGCAGAAGCCCCTTGAGCAGGGCGCCGTGCTTGTTCCTGACGTGCATCCCCCCGCTGCTGCCGTTGGCCCGGAGGGTCTTCTGCACCTTCTCGAACGTCGCGGAGTCGATGATGGCCTCGTGCTCGCCCGGGTGGCGCTCCTGCTTGTACTTGACCACCCCGGTGTAGAGCACGTTGGTCAGCAGCGCGTGCAGGTTGTTCTTGTTGAACTCTCCGCCGCCCAGGGGGACGCCCTTGCGGCTGGTCCAGCTCTTGGTCGTCCAGCCCCGGCGGCTCAGGATCCGGCTGACGGTGATCAGCGAGCTGTGCTCGAGGTACAGGTCGAAGATGGCCCGCACCCGCTCGGCCTCCTTCTCGTTGACCACCAGCCGCATGCGCTCGCGGTCCACGTCGTAGCCCAGGATGGGGAAGCCCCCGGACCACTTGCCCTTGCGGCGGGTGGCGGCGATCTTGTCCCGGGTCCGCTCGCTGACCAGCTCCCGCTCGAACTGCGCGAACGAGAGCAGGATGTTGAGCGTCAGCCGGCCCATGGACTGGTTGGTGTTGAAGTGCTGGGTGACGCTGACGAACGCCACGCTCTTGGCCTCGAAGACCTGCATCATCCGCGCGAAGTCCAGCAGCGAGCGGGACAACCTGTCAACTTTGTAAACGATGACGGCGTCCACTTTGCCGGCGTCGATGTCCGCCAGCAGCCGCTTCAGGGCCGGCCGCTCGGCGTTGCCGCCGCTGTACCCCCCGTCGTCGTAGCGGTCGGGCAGGCAGACCCACCCCTCGTGCTGCTGGCTGGCGATGTACGCCTCGGCGGCCTCGCGCTGCGCGTCGAGGGAGTTGAACGCCTGCTCGAGGCCCTCCTCGGTGGACTTCCTGGTGTAGATGGCGCACCGGACCGCCGGGACCGTCGTGCTCCTCTTGCTCATCGCGTCCCCTCCTTGCACCGCCCCGACGGGGGCGTGACCCCGAAGAACGCCCAGCCGTTCCAGTGCCCGCCGGTGACCTTGTTGGCGATGGCGCTGAGCGTCCGGTACACCTCGCCCTCGAACTCGAAGCCGCTCTCGAGCACCTTCACCAGCAGCTGCCGCCCCTTGTACTCCCGCCGCAGCAGCGTCCCCGGTGCGGGGAGCCGCTCGTCGTTGGGCACCAGCAGCGTGCCCCGGACCGTGGGCGCCGCGGGCGCGGGGACCGGCACCGGCGGGTCCTTGGGCGGGCGGACCCGCAGGTCGGCGTCGCGGGCCAGCTCCGCGGCCCGGGCCTTGGTCCGCTCCGAGAGGTCCCCCTCGGCGAGCGCCTGCACCCGCCAGGCGATGCGGCGGAGCAGGTGCTGCTTGTTGTTGCTCCTGGCCGGCTCGCCGAAGACCGCCTCGTAGCGCTCCCGTAGCTGCGGAACGCTCATCCGAGAGAGCTCCGCGACCAGCTTCGGCACGTTCACCTTCTGCATGCTCATGGCCGTCTCTCCGTCTCGCCGGCGCTTACCACCGGGCCGGTCAGATGACGGCCTGCATGCTCGGGCACTTCAAGTCGATCGGGAGAGGATTCGGGCGAGTTCTTCGATGCTCCCGCGAGGTGGCGGCGCAGGCCGCAGGCCAGGATGCTGGCCACCTCCAGCAGGCGGTCCCGCGGGCTCATCGATGACATGCTCTCGGCGTCGATCCATTCGGGGCGGGCTGGCGGCACGGGTGGCGCTCCTGGTCATGGAGTGCTCGCCCACGCCGACCTCCGCTCCTGCGGCCAGTCGATCGTCTGGCGGGATGATGATGGGCGGCGCCGCGATCGGGCCGCCTCTACCTACATACATACGCGAACGGCGCGCGGAGCGCCCGCAGAAGTTCGCGTCACGGCGAGATGTGCAGCGATCACCCGGCGCGCACGTGCGGGGGGGCGTCAACCGGGAATCCGAGAGTCCGAGAGTTCTCGCCCGGATGGCCGGTCCTGACCCCGATGTTCCGGCCCGGTTCCCGCCGCCACCGTCTCGAAGGCGAGAGCGCCCCCGCGCGAGGCCGCGCGAGATCGGCCGGGAATTGCGGGGCTTCGGGCCGCCTCCCCCACGCCCACCCCGCCCGCCGGGCGCAAACAAAACGGCCCCCGCTTGCGCGGAGGCCGCCTCCTAACTCCGCGGGAGCAACCCTAGTCGAACCGCTCTCAGCTTGAGCAGGCTGGTGTGTCCACAGTGCCGCTCCCCCATCGGAATCTGCCGTAACGGGTCCTGTTGGACTCTGTTTGCTTTCTGCTGGCGTTACTGGACTCGCCCCGCTATACTAGTGGCCTGATTTTGACTCGGTTGAATGGCCTTGGCTCTGCCGGAGCTGGAAACCATGAAAGAACAAGAACGGTGGCTGTCGGTTGAGGAAATTGCCGCACATTTGGGCGTCAACCGGGACACGATCTACAAGTGGATTGAGCGGAAGCAGATGCCAGCGCACAAGGTGGGAAAGCTGTGGAAATTCAAGGTCTCCGAGATCGACGAGTGGGTGCGCGCGGGAAAGGCTTCCGAGCAGCCTTCAGATGCGGAGCCGGGCAATAAGTGAACTGAGGACAGCAATGAGCAAGCTCGAAGAACTAACGCCGAACGCTGCCGTGCGTGGCATCCTGCCAGATGCGCTCGCCACGGTTGTCAGCGTCCAATGGTTTGGTTCCGAGGCGCTGGAGCTGACCTACAAGTCGCCTTCGGGGAAGGTGGCGAACGAGCTTCTGTATCGACACGATGAGTCCCGCCTGGAAGTCGTCGCGCAGGGACGGCCGTGGAGCTTTGACGGCGACGGCGGATTGTTCCGTCTCGTATCAGAGGCGAACCGTATCCGGCTCGCCCACCTTTTCGACCCCGTTCTGGCCGTGCATACATCCGTGTTGGAGCCGCTGCCACATCAGATCACGGCCGTCTACGAGGTCATGCTGCCCCGTCAGCCCTTGCGCTTCCTGCTGGCCGACGATCCCGGCGCAGGCAAGACCATTATGGCTGGGCTGCTGATGAAGGAGCTGATTGCCCGCGGTGATCTCCATCGCTGCCTGGTCGTATGTCCTGGCAGTCTCGCCGAGCAATGGCAAGACGAGCTCTATCGCCGCTTCCATCTTCCGTTTGAGATTCTCACCAACGACAAGCTCGAAGCGGCACGCACGGGCAACTGGTTCATGGAAACCAACCTCGTCATCGCTCGCTTGGATAAGCTGGCACGTAACGAGGATGTTCAAGAGAAACTCAAAGCGCCGGATTGTCGCTGGGACCTGGTGGTGTGCGATGAGGCGCACAAGATGTCGGCGAGCATCTTCGGCCACGAGGTGAAGTACACGAAACGGTATAAGCTGGGACAGCTTCTCTCGACGCTCACTCGTCATTTCCTGTTGATGACCGCCACGCCGCACAACGGCAAGGAAGAGGACTTTCAGCTTTTCATGGCCCTGCTCGACGGCGATCGGTTCGAGGGGCGGTTCCGCGATGGCGTCCATGTCTCCGACGTTTCCGACCTGATGCGTCGGATGGTCAAAGAGAGCCTGCTGAAGTTTGACGCTACGCCGCTATTTCCCGAACGCATCGCGTACACAGTGCCCTACAAGCTTTCGTACGCAGAGGCCAGGCTCTACAAGGAAGTCACGGACTACGTGCGTGAGGAGTTCAACCGCGCCGAAGCACTTCAGAACGATAAGCGGGCCGGAACTGTGGGCTTTGCGCTCACGATCCTGCAGCGTCGCTTGGCATCCTCGCCAGAAGCCATCTATCAGTCGCTGCGACGACGGCGCGAGAGGCTGGAAAGCAAACTCCGCGAGCTAGAGATACTGCATCGCGGCGGCGTGGTAGCGCCCGTTGCTCCGACCGTTCCAGAACTGGATGCGGAGGATGTGGAGGACCTGGAGGACGCGCCCGACAACGAGGTCGAGAGCACCGAAGAGGAGATTCTAGACCAGGCAACGGCCGCCCGCAGCATTGTCGAGTTGAGGGCCGAGATCGACACCCTGAAACGTCTGGAAGGGCTGGCGTTGAGCCTTCGTCGCACGGGCGAAGACAGAAAGTGGAACGAACTTGCCAAGCTGCTGAGCGCTGTCTTCGCAACTGGGGCCGCCAGTGGCGTGCTCGCCGACGCATCGGCCTCGGGCGCGATCCCACCGCCCAAGCCTTCGCCGCACCAGAAGCTGGTGCTGTTCACCGAGCATCGAGACACGCTCAACTACTTGGAGGATCGCATCTCGACGCTTCTCGGCCGCAAAGAAGCCGTGGTGATGATTCACGGCGGCATGGGTCGAGAAGACCGCATGAAGGCTCAAGAGGCTTTCAAGCACGATCCCCAGGTGCAGGTGCTTCTGGCGACCGATGCCGCTGGCGAAGGCATCAACCTCCAGCGTGCTCACCTGATGGTGAACTACGACCTCCCCTGGAACCCCAATCGCATCGAGCAACGGTTCGGTCGCATCCACCGCATCGGGCAAACCGAGGTCTGCCATCTCTGGAATCTCGTGGCCGAGGAAACCCGCGAAGGCGATGTGTATCGCACATTGCTGGAGAAGTTGGAACAGGCCCGGCAGGCGCTCGGTGGCCAGGTGTTCGACGTGCTGGGCAAGCTCCAATTCGAAGGCAAGCCCCTCCGCGACCTGTTAATCGAGGCCATCCGCTACGGTGAACGCCCCGATGTTCGCGCGCGCCTCACCCAGGTCGTGTCCAATGCGTTTGACCCAACGCAGTTGCAGGATCTGATCGAAGAACGGGCGATTGCGCATGACACGATGGACGCTTCGCGCGTGTTCCGCGTGCGGGAGGAGATGGAGCGAGCTGAAGCCCGGCGACTACAGCCCCACTATATCGAGTCGTTCTTTCTGGAGGCATTCAAACGGCTGGGCGGCTCAGTCAAGCAGCGTGAACCGCGTCGCTATGAGGTTACCCACGTCCCTGCCTCTGTGCGAAACCGTGACCGCCTGATCGGTGTTGGTGAGCCGGTGCTGCCCCGGTACGAACGGATTGCGTTTGAGAAGAACCTTGTCGCGCCTCAGGGACAGCCGTTAGCGGCGTTCCTGTGTCCCGGTCATCCACTGCTCGACGCCACCATCGACCTGACGCTCGAGCGACATCGTGACCTGCTGCGCCGAGGAGCGGTGCTCGTCGATGAACGCGACTTGGGAACCTCGCCAAGAGTCCTCTTTTACTTGGAACATGCGATCCAGGATGCCAGCGTCACGCGATCCGGTGATCGACACATCGTCTCCAAACGCATGCTCTATGTTGAGCTGGACGCCGACGGCAACACGCGGCACATGCACTACGCGCCCTATCTGGATTTCCGTCCGCTTGCCGAGGATGAGCCAAGCGTGGAAGCCATCCTCGCGCGTCCTGAGTGCGCGTGGATCGATCGGTCCTTGGAGCAGAAGGCTCAAGGGTACGCCGTGGCCCAGGTGGTGCCGGAGCATCTGGCCGAGGTTCGGTCGCGGCGACTCGAGCTGGTCACCAAGACGGAAGCCGCCGTCCAGGACCGTCTTACCAAGGAGATCAGCTACTGGGACCACCGTGCTGAGCAACTCAAGCTTCAGGAACAGGCGGGCAAGCCGAACGCACGCCTGAACTCCGACGAGGCGCGCAAACGGGCGGACGCCTTGCAGGCCCGCCTGCACAAGCGGATGGAAGAGCTGAAGCTTGAGAAACAGATTTCGCCGCTGCCTCCTGTTGTGGTGGGCGGTGTGCTGGTTGTTCCCGCCGGCCTCCTGGCAGTCATGAAGGGCCGCGCCGAGTCGGTCTCACCTACCAGCGTCGTTGACACGCAGGCCGTCGCCGCCAAGGCGCGGGCTATCGTCATGCAGGTCGAACGAGACCTTGGCTACGTGCCCACGGATCGCGAAGCGGAGAAACTCGGCTACGACATCGAGAGCCGCGTCCCCGGCACCGGCAGACTTCGGTTTATCGAGGTCAAGGGCCGCGTGTCAGGCGCAGCGACCATCACCGTCACAAAGAACGAGATTCTGTACTCGCTCAACAAGCCGGACGATTTCATCCTGGCCATCGTCGAGTTCGACGGCGACTCGCACCGCGTCCACTACGTGCGTCGTCCCTTCCAGCGCGAGCCGGACTTCGGTGTCACCAGCGTGAACTACGCCTTTGCTGACCTGCTGGCGCGGGCGGAGGTGCCATCATGATTGTTCGTCTCGGTGACATCAAAAGCACCATTGACGGCTTCAGTCGCCTTGCAGATCTTGCAGCTGAGGTGGGTGATCGCTGCTTTGACACAATTGAGGTGGACATGACCTCCACCTTCTGGATCGACGCCAATATGAGCGCGCCACTTGGGGTGCTCTTTGCTCACTGGAATGACGCACTGAACACCGTGCAACCTGTCAGGCTACAGCCAGACGTTGAAGCCATACTCTCCAGAAATCGCTTCCTGGTTGGCTATGGTTTCCCTCCACTCCCAGATAATTATGGAACGGTCATTCCCTTTCGTCGCTTCAAACCTGGCGATGACCGCTACTTTGTCTCGTATATCAATAGATACCTCGTCGACAAGGACATTCCGCAAATGTCGGAAGGACTAAGCAGGCGGTTCATGGACAGCCTGCTTGAGATATTCGTTAACGCCGCGATGCACTCCGAAACCACGATCGGTATTTTCGCCTGCGGCCAATTCTTTCCAAAAAAGCAACGTCTGGATTTCTGTATCGCGGATGGAGGTATTGGTATTCGCCGAAAAATCCGCAAGGAGCTCAATCTGCAGATGAACTCCGATCAGGCGATTCGCTGGGCCCTCCAGGAAGGAAATACGACCCGAAAGGATTCTATCCCTGGAGGGCTGGGTTTGAAGCTATTGCGCGAATTTATAGAGCTGAACAGGGGCTGTATTCAGATCGTCTCAGACCGTGGTTTCTGGCAGTTCGATCAAGACGGAGAGACAATTGAGCGGATGCCTAACTCGTTTCCGGGAACGGTCGTCAATCTTGAAATTAACACGGCAGATACGAGCTCATACTGCTTGAGTTCTGAATCTGTCCGGTGAAAGGAACTTCTCATGCAGAACAAAGTGCTGCTGAAAATCTACGAGATCGTGGGTAGCCCTGTGTGGGTCTCCACCGAGGATGGCCAGAAGGTCTACGAGAAAATCGTTGCAGCTTTCAAAGCTGGACGGGCTGTAGAGCTCTCATTCGCTAACCGGAAGAACCTCATCACTGCCTTCCTGAATGCAGCGATTGGGCAATTGTACAACGGTAACTACAGCGAAGAGTTCCTCAGGGACAACCTCACCTTCGTGGATATTAGTCCGGAAGACCGGCAGAGGTTGGAGCTCACCATCAGTAATGCAAAGCGATACTTCGCGAATCGCCCGCAGTACGACGCGGCCTGGCAGCAGGAGGTCGGCGATGAGGAAGAATAAAGCGCACAACTCCTTAAGGTGCCACTTTCAAGAAGGCGAGCCGATTCTTGTTGACGCCAACGTATGGCTATATCTGCAGCCGCCGGCGTCTAATCCCGCCCCTCCGTTTGCGAGGCGCTACAGCGCAGCGATGAAGAACCTGATCGAGGCCAAGGCAAAGCCAATCGTTGATTGCCTTGTGCTCGGTGAATATATCAACCGTTACCTGAGGATCGAGTACAACGCTCTTTATCAAGCAAAGTATCCCAATTACAAGGCGTTTCGCACGTCTGGGGACTTCAAATATGTGGCAAGAAGCGCAGTCGCAGAAGCCCGACAGATCCTGTCGCTGGCGACATCGCTAGATACCGCATTGTCGGAAGTGAACATTGCGGACATCCTGCAAGGGGCTGAGACAGGAACTTTCGATTTCAACGATGGTATGCTGGTCGAAATGTGCCGCCTGCGGGGATGGAAACTCTTGACCGACGATGCCGACATGCAGGTTGGTGGCATTGAGGTATTGACCACGAATCCGAGACTGTTGAAGGCCTGCTCATGACGACTGCGTATCGAAAAAAGCTCATCGAGGTGGCTCTGCCGCTCGAGGCCATCAACAAGGAGGCCGCGCGGGAGAAGTCCATTCGGCATGGGCATCCCTCGACGCTGCACCTCTGGTGGGCGCGGCGGCCGCTGGCGGCGGCACGGGCTGTCATCTTCGCCCAGATGGTGGACGATCCCGACTCCGATCCCGCCTACCGCAAGCCCGACGGCTCGGTGGATGAGGAACGTGCGGGCGTCAAGCGGGCCGAGCTTTTCAACCTGATCGAAGAACTGGTCAAGTGGGAAAACACCAACAACGACCGCGTGATCAACGCCGCCCGCGCCGAGATCGCCCGCTGCATCGCCAGTGCCAAGATCGAGCAAGGCGAACTTCAGAAGGCGACCATCATCTTCGGCCCCGGCAAAGGTACGCTGCATCCCAAGGGCCCGCTGCCGTCCGACGGCCGCACCGCGACAGCCTGGGAAATCGTCATCATGCGGGCCAGGCCCGAGGCCGTGAACACGTTCCTGGCCGAGCACGCACCGCCGTTCCATGACCCCTTCGCGGGCGGCGGGGCGCTGCCGCTGGAGGCCCAGCGCCTTGGCCTGGTCGCCCACGCCAGCGATCTCAATCCCGTCGCTGTGATGATCAACAAAGCAATGATTGAGATTCCTCCGCGCTTCGCCGGAAGGCCGCCGGTCAATCCCGAATATCAACAAAAAAGCGCGGAAGAAAAAGCCGCTCAGGTCTGGCGAGGTGCGGCCGGCCTGGCCGAGGATGTGCGTTACTACGGCAAGTGGATGCGCGACGAGGCTGAGAAGCGTATCGGTCATCTGTACCCGAAGGTAAAGATCACGAAGGAGATGGCCAAGGATCGTCCTGACCTGGGGCCCTACGTTGGTCAGGAGTTGACGGTCATTGCCTGGCTCTGGGCGCGGACGGTCGAGAGTTCCAACCCCGCCTATCGCGGCTGTCATGTGCCTCTGGTGTCATCGTTCTGGCTTTCCACTAAGCCAGGGAAAGAGGCCTACGTTGATCCGGTGGTTGACGGCAAGACGTACCGGTTCGAGGTGCGTGTCGGTAAGCCACGTGACAAGGCCGCTGTTGATGCCGGAACCAAGCTCAGTCGCGGCGCAAACTTCCGATGCCTCCTGTCGCAATCGCCTTTGTCGCCTGACTACATTCGTTCTGAAGCACAGGCCGGAAGAATGCGTTCCCGGCTCATGGCGATTGTGTGTGAAGGCAACCGGGGCCGGGTTTATCTGCCGCCGACAGAAGAACACGAGATTACTGCAGAGCAGGCCAAACCGCAGTGGAAACCGGAACAGAAGGTCACTACTCCGTGTCACGATGTGGATCGACTTCCCATGTATGGAATGTATACATGGGGAGACGCTTTCACACCCCGACAACTGGTCGCCTTGACGACCTTCTCCGATCTCGTGGCCGAGGCCCGGGAGAAGATCGCTAAGGATGCGGCCGCTGCGACCACACTGGACGATGATGACAAACCGCTCCGTAATGGTGGACGAGGTTCTCGTGCCTATGCGGAGGCGGTCAGTGTGTACTTGGCCTTTGCCGTAGACAAGTGTGCCGACTACTGGAGCTCGATTTGTAGTTGGGATTCCTCGCGAGAAAGCATCCGCAACACCTTCGGGCGTCAGGCCATACCCATGGTGTGGGACTACGCAGAAGCGAACATCTTTTGCTCCTCAACAGGCAACTGGATGGCAATGGTCGATTGGACGTGGAAGGCGGTCTCCACCGTTCCTGCCACGTCTGTTGGCCGGGCGTACCAGGCTGATGCGTGCGCTTTGGAGAACGAGGAATCCGTGCTGATCTCGACGGACCCTCCATACTACGACAACATCGGGTATGCCGACCTTTCGGATTATTTCTACGTGTGGATGAGACGGTCTCTTGCTCCAATATTCCCTACGCTGTTTAGCACCATGCTTGTTCCCAAGGCAGAGGAGTTGATTGCTTCGCCTTGCCGCCACGGAAGTAAGGCTGCGGCCGAGGCGTTCTTCCTGGATGGCATGACGCGAGTAATGCATCGCCTGTCAGAAAGGATGGCAGATGCCTTCCCATGTACGGTGTACTACGCATTCAAGCAGGCAGAGAAAGACATCAATGGCGCGGCGTCAACTGGTTGGGAAACTTTCCTTGAAGCGGTTCTTCAAGCCGGTTTCGCCATTAACGGCACCTGGCCGATGCGAACAGAGTTGGCCAATAAACTCATTGGAATTAACGCGAATATTCTTGCCTCTAGCATCGTTCTCGTCTGCCGACCGCGCTCAGCTGATGCGCCGATGACCACACGCAAGGATTTCCTCGCAGTGCTTCGCCGAGAGCTTCCGCCAGCGCTGCGCCACCTTCAGCGAAGCAACATCGCGCCGGTGGACTTGGCGCAGGCGAGCATCGGGCCGGGAATGGCGGTCTTCTCACGTTACAGCCGGATTCTGGAGACCGATGGCAAGCCGATGACGGTGCGGACGGCGCTGCAACTGATCAACCAGACGCTGGACGAGACGCTGGCCGAGCAGGAAGGCGACTTCGACCCCGAGACGGCCTGGGCCGTGGCGTGGTTCGAGCAGTTTGCCTTCAACGACGGCCCGTTCGGCGATGCAGAGCTTCTGAGTAAGGCCAAGAACACAGCGCTCAACGCACTGGTGGAGGCGGGCATCGTCAAGACCGGTGCGCGCAAGGCCCGGCTGCTGCGTGTGGACGAACTGCCGGCGGATTGGGACCCGACCACCGACCAGCGGCTGACCGTGTGGGAGATGGTTCACCACCTGATCCGGGTGATGAACAGCGGCGGCGAGACGGCGGCGGCACAACTGGTCGCCAAGCTGGGCGGTGCTGCCGACGCGGCACGGGAACTGGCGTACCGGCTTTACAGCATCTGCGAGCGCCGCAAGCGGGCAGCCGAGGCACTGGCGTACAACGCCCTGGTGCAGAGCTGGCCGGAGATCAGCCGGTTGGCGAGGGAAGGCGGCAAGCCGCACGAAACACAACGTCAGATGTTCGAGCAGGAGTAACCGATGGCCATCACCAATCACGAACGCGTCGGCAAGATGCTGGAGCTTCTCACGGCGGGGCTTGCGCCGTTTGTCGAGCGCGAACTCAAGGCGACCAATGTGCCGGACTGGTTTGCGGAGACCAACCGGCTGCTGGCGGACAACCGGCTGAAGCTGGAAGGCACGCCGGACAAGCCGCAGTGGGACGCGGCGGCGATCCTGGCGACCATGTGGAGTCAGTGGAACGCCGTCTTCCGCAAGACGCTGGGCCAGGCCGAGCGGACGCTGGTGAGCGAACTCCGCGACGTGCGCAACCGCTGGGCGCACCAGCGGCCGTTCAGCACCGATGACGCCTATCGCGCACTCGACAGCGCTGCGCGCCTTCTGACAGCCGTTTCGGCTCCCGAGGCGGATGATGTCGAGAAGATGAAAATGGAGCTGCTGCGTGTGCGGTTTGATGAGCAGGTCCGCAGCGAGAAACGCAAGGCCGCCGGGACGACCATCGAAACCCAGGCCCAGGCAGGCCTGAAGCCGTGGCGTGAAGTTGTCCACCCGCACAAAGACGTGGCCAGCGGCAAGTACCAACAGGCGGAGTTCGCCGCCGACCTGTGGCAGGTTCACATCGGCGAGGGGTCGGACGAGTATCGCAAGCCGGTGGAGTTCTTCCGCCGGACGTACCTGACCGAGAGCCTGACCGGCCTGCTGGCCGGTGCGGCACAGCGGTTGTCAGGCGCGGGCGGCGATCCGGTGGTGCAGCTTCAGACCAACTTCGGCGGCGGCAAGACACACTCGATGCTGGCACTGTACCACATGTTCTCCGGAACGCCGCACGGGGACTTGGTGGGCGTGGACGTCATCCTGAAGAAGGCGGGCGTGGAGAGCCTGCCGAAGGTCAACCGCGTGGTGCTGGTGGGCAACAAGATTTCGCCCGGCAATCCCGTCACCAAGGAAGATGGGACAGTGGTGCGGACGCTTTGGGGCGAACTGGCCTGGCAATTGGGCTTCGCCAAGGGCGGCGTAAAGGAGGCCAAGCGGGCGTTTGCTCGCGTGGCTGCCGATGACGAGAAGGCGACCAGTCCCGGCGACGCGCTGCGGGCGCTCTTCAATGAGTATGGTCCATGCCTGATCCTGATTGACGAGTGGGTCGCATACGCACGACAGTTGCATGACCAGGGCGATTTGCCCGGCGGCAGCTTCGAGACGCATTTCACCTTCGCACAGGCGCTGACGGAATCGGCGAAGCTGGCGAAGAACTGCTTGCTGGTGATCAGCTTGCCGGCGTCGGACACGGCCGGGTCGCCGCACACGCAGGCGGACGACATCGAGGTGGGCGGCGAGCGTGGCCGGGCCGCGCTGGATCGGCTGCGAAACGCGGTAGGCCGCGTGGAGTCGTCGTGGCGTCCGGCCAGCCCGGAGGAGAGCTTCGAGATTGTCCGCCGTCGGTTGTTCGAGACAATGGTCGACCAGGCGCAGTTCGTCGCCCGCGACACCACGGCCAGGGCGTTCTTTGATCTGTACCGCACCCAGCAACAGGAGTTTCCGCAAGAGTGCCGGGACAGCGACTACGAGAAACGCATCAAGGCGGCCTATCCTATCCATCCGGAGGTCTTCGATCGGCTGTATCAGGACTGGTCGACGCTGGTGAAGTTTCAGCGCACGCGCGGCGTGTTGCGCCTGATGGCGGCCGTCATCCACTGCCTGTGGGAGAAAGGCGACCGCAGTCCGCTGATTCTGCCGTCGAGCATCCCGATTGATGATCCGCGCGTGCAATTCGAGCTGACGCGCTACCTGTCGGACAACTGGGTGCCGGTAATCGAGAAGGACGTAGACGGTCCAAACTCGCTGCCCCTGCGTATCGATGGTGACACCCCGAACCTCGGCAAGTACTCTGCCTGTCGGCGCGTGGCGAGGACGATCTATCTTGGCTCTGCCCCTACTGCCAAGGCAGCCAACAAGGGCATTGACGACCGGCGGATCAAGCTCGGCTGCGTTATGCCGGGCGAATCGCCCGCAATATTCGGCGATGCGCTTCGCCGCTTGAGCGCGTCGGCGACATTCCTCTATCAGGACTCGGCTCGGTACTGGTACTCAACACAGCCAACCGTGACAAAACTGGCCGAGGACCGGGCCGAACAGCTTAAAGGCGATCCTGACGCCGTTGCGGGCGAGATTCGCCGATGGTTGCAAAACGATCTCCAGAAGAAGGGTGATTTCAGTCGCATCCACCCGCTGCCACGGACATCCGCCGACGTACCGGATGACAAAGATGGTCGCTTGGTGGTCCTTGGGATCGAGTATCCTCACACCAAGGATACAAGCAGCCCTGCCATTGTGGCCGCCCAGGAATTCCTTCAGAACCGAGGGACGGCTCCGCGCATCTATCGCAACACGCTCGTGTTCCTCGCGGCGGACAAGAACAAGCTTCAAGACTTGGACGAGGCGGTGCGCAGGTACTTGGCGTGGAAGTCTATCGTGGACGAGAGGGAAACCCTGAACCTGGACCCGCACCAGGCTAAGCAGGCAGTGTCGCAGAAAGAAAGCTCCGGCAGCGCCGTCGCTGCTCGCCTGCCGGAAACATATCAGTGGCTGATCGTCCCCACGCAGACCAGCCCTCAGTCTGATGTCGAATGGCAAGCGTTCCGTCTCACGGGTCGGGATGCACTAGCGGTTCGGGCCAGCAAAAAGCTCCGCAACGACGAACTGTTGATATCCGGGCTGGCCGCCAGCCGGTTGCGACTGGAACTGGATCAGGTTCCGCTTTGGCGTGGCGACCATGTGTCGATTCGACAGCTTAGCGAGGACTTCGCCCGCTATTTGTACCTGCCTCGGCTGCGTGACAGCGGCGTGCTTGTAGAAGCCGTGCGCAGCGGACTGGGGCTACTGACGTGGTCCCAGGATTCCTTCGCCTACGCAGAGAGCTTTGATGAATCGGCGGGCCGGTATCGTGGCCTACAGACGGCTCGGCAAGTCTGGGTTGACGGCGACAGCCCACTTGGTCTGCTCGTCAAACCGGAGGCCGCTCAGCGTCAACTTGCGGCAGAGACGCCGACCAACGGGGGAAGTGGGACAACCCCCACACATGGAGGGACCGGAGGCGGCTACACGACGCCCACGGCGACGACTGGGGAGACGCCTGTTGGTGAAGGCGGTACTCAGCCTAAGCCCGCTCAGACTGGCCCGAAGCGATTCCACGGAACTGCGACCCTGGACACGACACGCGTCGGCCGGGACGCAGGCCGGATCGCCGACGAGGTCGTAGCGCACCTCGCTGGAATCCTCGGCGCGAACGTGAAGATCACACTCGAGATCGAGGCGGAGATTCCAACGGGCGCGCCGGACCACGTGGTGCGAACCGTCACGGAGAACTGCCGCACCCTGAAATTTGACAGTCAAGGATTCGAGATGGAGTGAACTCGTGGGGCACACACGTCTTGGAGACCTCCCGCGCACGCGAAAATGGCAAGAGGTCGTAAGCCTCATTGCCGGCGGTGCTGGTGCGTGCCAAGTCGCAAATGCCGTCATTCGAGCCGCCGAACGGGGGCTCAACCTGGCCTCAGAACACGCCGCACTGGTCGAGGCATTCTGGATACTGACGCAACTCCCGGTAGCGGCCCGAGAGCCTGATTTCTCGGCAGCGTTGAGGCACAGGGGGCTTCCGGTTCCCGACAACCCAGGCTTGATGGACATTGTGGGCGCGGTGTCTGAGGCTATCGACTCACGTCTTCCCAACAACAACGGGCGCACCGATTTGTGGGAGATGGCTCAGGCGGCGGCATGCGAGTGCATCGTCGAGGCGGTCACAAAACGGACGGGCGGCTTATTCGGTGTATCTGCCGACGATGTGAAGCGCACGATGGCGAGCATGGCGACAGTGAAGCAGTTCGGTGATTTCGCGCGCCAGTTCTACGGTCGGCTGACGGACAAGGTGCTTCAGTATTACGTCAGCCGCACCACTGCCAATCACGTCGGCAACGGGATGAGATTCGCCACGCTTGCCGCGAAGGCTGAGTTCGACAAGGCCCTGGCGACGCACTGCCGAGAGGCGTCGAAAATCGTCGAGGCCTTCGCGGGAGAGTGGTTTTCCAAGACAAACTGGGAAAAGAAGGGAATCAGCCGTGATGACGCCAAGGGCTTTTCCCACGTGGCAATGCAGAAAATGGTTGCGGAACTGAAGGCCGGAGCGAAATGACCAGCAAGACACGGTACGTGATGTGCGGCGAGGCGGCAGGCGACCAAGTGGACGCCGCGGACGTTCTGCGTCTGCGCAACCTTGAACCGAACCGCAACGTCAATCTGCATATCGACGACATCAGCCGCTCGCTATACAGGGATGTGCCTCCGCAGTTCCTCGACCTGGTCGAGATTGCGACGTTCGTCTATGTGGCCGACCAGGCCACAACTCGAGGCGGTGCAGGCGTCGACAACATGGGTGAGGAGTGGCGACGCCAGCTCCACTTCGAGATTCCAGTGCGATGCGTTGATCTGTGGCAACAATCGGAAGTGGCCACGGCATTGCAAACGGTACTGAGCTTTCTTTCAGAGGACTGTTACACACTGAAGTTCCGCCGGTACAACTCTCCTCCGACCTTCGATCGGTTTATCAACTTTGGCGATAGCGACTGGGGTTTCAAGCCTGAGCGCATCGTGCTGTTCTCTGGGGGCTTGGATTCTCTGGGTGGTGCGGTTCAAGAGATCGTGGTTGAAGGAAGAGCGACAGCTCTGGTCACGCATCAGTCCTGCGCCAAATTCATCAACCGCCTGCGAATGCTGCGACAGATGCTGGACGACCGCGCCAAAGGGCCAAAGCCTCTGCACGTTACCGTAGGCATCAATAAAGACGAAAGTCTCAACCACGAGTACACCCAGCGTAGCCGATCATTTCTCTATGCCGTACTAGGAGCGACTATTGCCCAAATGTGCGGGCTGGACGAGGTGCGCTTCTACGAGAACGGCACTGTGAGTCTCAACCTGCCTGTCTCCCGCCAAGTGGTCGGTGCGAAAGCGACGCGCACCACTCATCCCAAGACGCTCGCCGGATTCCAGCACTTGTTCTCTTTGCTGGCAGGGCGACCGCTTGCGGTCGTGAATAAATTCCTGTGGAAGACCAAAGGCGAGATCGTCAAGCTGATCATGGATGCTGGCTGCGGTGGAATGATCGAATGGTCGACGAGCTGCACCCACACGTGGGAGATGAGCAACGCCCAGCCGCACTGCGGAAAGTGCTCGCAGTGCATCGACCGCAGGTTTGCCGTGCTGGCTGCTGGGGCGGGACAGTTTGAGCGGGCGGACAGCTACGGCGTGGACCTGCTGGTGCAGGCCCGTGACGAAGGCGAATCGAGAACGATGCTTGCGTCCTATGTGGAGACGGCTCAGCAGGTCGCCGCGATGAGTGAGATGGAGTTTTTCATGCGGTTTGGCGAGGTTGGCCGGATCGTTCGGCAACTTGGTGGCTCTGCGGATGAGAACGCCCGCCGCATCTATGATCTCTATCGTCGCCACGCAGATGAAGTTCTGAAGGTCGTTGATAGCGGTCTTCAGGCGCATGCTTCTCAGGTCCGGGCTCGCTCCCTGCCAGAAAGCTGCCTTCTCCGGCTGGTTCATGACCCCAGCGTGCCTCCGGAATGGGCTTCCGGCGGAACCGGGACTATGTCTGTCCCGACTGAGGTATCTGACCCGGATTACTTTTTCCGCCAACGAGGTGAGGGATGGCAACTACGGTTCGCCGGTCACGAGCCCCAATGGCTCAAGCCCGCCATTGGCTATGCATATCTGCGAGAACTATTGCAGTTCCCGAATCGCACGTTCTCCGTATGTCAACTGCTTGTGGCAGTACACGGAGAGAAGGCCATCCTCCCGCTTGGCGATGGTGGAAAGGACTTTGACGCCACGGCGAAGAAAGCATATGCGATTCGTCTGCAGGAACTCGACGAGGAGCTTGAAGAAGCACAAGAGATGAACGACATCGGGCGGGCCGAGAAGCTTGGCACCGAACGAGCGCAGTTGCTTGAGCACATCCGAAAGTCTGGTTTCCGTGGAACGGCCAAGCGGAGCGATTCAGATCTGAACAACATTCGGAACAGCGTCTGCAACGCGATCAACCGTGCGTTGGCCACGATCAAGAAGTACGAACCGTCGGCCTTCGACCACCTGAAGTCAGCGATTTCGACGGGCTTTTCCGTCGTCTACCAGCCTACCGAATCCATCCCCTGGTCGTTCTGATCCGTGCTACACGCGATGTAGCACGCCGCAACGCCGGATGTAGCCCCTTCAGCCATGAAGGCGCATTCGGCGTTTTTCATGGCCTCAAGTAGAGACCACGCCGAGCGCCAGATACCCGGTATCTCCGGAAAGGAGAACGAGTTATGGCTGATCGGAAGTCGTCTTTGTCCCCCTCCCAGCAGAAGCTCCTCACCGAGATGCAGCGGATCAACTACGGCCGCATTGAGGGGCTGCCGGTGCGCCGTGGTGAGCCGGTGATGGACCCGCCGCCGCGCATCATCCGCGAGATCAAATTCGGCGCTGAGAACGGGCCGCGACCTGAAGTCGCCAAGGCTGACTTCGCGCTCAAGGCCCAGGTCCGCGATCTGTTCGCCCAGCTGGAGGCGCTGGGCGACGGCGTGATCCCCTGTATCGAGATTCAGCGCGGTCTGCCGTTCCGCATGACCGTGGAGGAGGTATGCGCCTGAGACGACGGGGTTGGCCTCCCCAGCACGTGTAACTGTAACGAATCCAAGTACCTGACAACTAACCGGCCACGAAGTGGAGGCGTTGTGGGTGCCGCAGAAGCGGCAATCCTGCAACGCCTCCATTGCATGTGGTCGTCGCTTCGACTGGCACCCACGCGACGCCTCCCGGCCAAGGGAGGTCCCAAGTGGACACCAATCAGAAGCGTTGTGAACTTACCGATTACGCACTCGAACTCGTCCATCACAAGGCGCGGCAACTCGTCGGCAAGGCGGGCTACACGCAGGACGATGTGGATGACATCAAGCAGGACCTGATCGTGGACCTGCTGGAACGCTTGCCCCAGTTCGATCCAACCAAGGCGACCTACAACACGTTCGTCGCCCGCCTGGTCGAGCGGAAAATTTCCAAGCTGCTCCGCGACCGCCAAGCGGAGAGGCGTGACCATCGACGCGATGTCTGCTCGCTCAACGAGGAGATCGACGCCGGCGAAGTCGAGCCGGTGCAGCGTCTGACCACCATCAGCCAGGACGATCAGGACGTTCGCACGGGCAAGTATGCGCGCCCCGCCGAGGAGCGTGCCCATCTCCAGCTCGACATGGAATCGGTGCTCGATGGTCTGACGCCCGAATTGCGGCAGGTCGCCGAGATGTTGCAGACCAAGTCCGTCTCCCAGGTCGCCCGCGAACTGGGCATCCCGCGCCGCACCTTCCGCGAGAAATACCTGACGCAACTGCGTGAGGTCTTCACGGCCAAGGACATGGACGACTACCTGCGGTAATCGCGTTCTCCGCCAGTTCGCCCCTGCGCCGGGTAAGTAACAGAAGGCGGCCAGGGGCGAGCTGGTCCGGAGAACCCGGGAGACACCAACGTGAGTGAACACATGGACGTGAACATCGACCTGAGCATCCTCGAAGTCGAACCCGCCCAGGAATACCACGCCAAGGCGGACCGCTTCCTGACCAGCCATCAACTGCTGGATTTCATCAAGTGCCCCTGGCTGCATCGCAAGAAGTGCATCGGGCTGATCGAGGAGACGGACTCGGCTAGCTACCTGATCGGCCGGGCTGCCCACGTCCGCATTCTCGAAGGGCGCGAGGCCTACGAAGCGGCGTTCGCCCTGGGCGGGCCGGTCAATCCCAGGACCGGCAAGCCGTTCGGCGCTGGCACGAAGGCGTTTGCCGAGTGGGCCGAAGCTCAAGGCAAGCCGGTGCTTTTTCACGAACAAGTCGAGCTCGTGGAGCAGATGGCCACCGGCGTAGCCATGAACAACCAGGCGGTGGACCTGCTGCTCTATGGCCGGGCCGAGGGTGTGGTGCGGGCCGAGTACTGCGGCACGCCGTGTCAGATTCGCATCGACTGGGTGCATCCGCACCGGGGCATCGTCGACTTCAAGACCTGTGATGACCTCACGTGGTTCGAGGCCGACGCCCGGCGTTACGGCTATCACCGGCAGATGGCGTTCTACCGGGCCGTCCTGGCCCAGGTGATCGGCGGCCAGATGGTCCCGGTCCACCTGATTGCCGTCGAGAAGAAGGAACCTTTCCGCTGCGGGGTATGGCGGGTCAGCGATGACACGCTGGCCATCGCGCAGCGCGAGAACGAGGCCGCGATCCGTCGGCTGCTGGTCTGTCGCCAGAAGGATCAGTGGCCCACGGGCTACGAGGAGATTCGCGTGCTGGACGTGGCATGGGCATGTCTTCACGCCCGAGCGGCTTGTGGCGAGTCCCATCACGCGGCGGCCACCCCTCGGGCGCTTCTGGCAGGACCGGGTTTGCCCGAGGCCTCATAAGCCTCGGGACGCGGGTTCGACTCCCGCACCTGCCATTGGCTTTCACACGCTGGCCAGCGTGACGAGATGTGTGACCCACGAACCCTCAATCAGGAGCGATGAAATGATCCGCAACTATCGCAAGTGCGATCCGCCGACCTCGGCGCTGGCCGGTCGGCATGTGCAGGTCTGCGGTTGCGCCAAGCGCCACCGCGATCTGTGCCTGGCGGTTGTGAAACGCCAGCCGGGCCTGACCGCCCGCGAGATCGAGGCCCGAATCGGCATCAAGGCCCACAAGCGCCTGCCCGAACTGCGGGCCGACAAGCTGGTCCGCAACGGCCCGTGCCGCGCCTGCACCGTCTCTGGCCGCCGGGCCATGACCTGGCTTCCGCCCCAGTACCTCAACTAAGCCACGGAGAAACACGCATGACCATGATCGAGCAGATTCATCGTGGGCGCAGGCACTCCCCGCCGCGCCTGCTGATCTACGGAACCGAGGGCATCGGCAAGTCGACCACCGCTGCCCAGGCACCCAATCCGATCTTCATCCCCACCGAAGACGGCCTAGACCAGATTGACTGCGCCAGCTTCCCGCTGGCCAAGAGCCTTGCCGATGTGGAAGCGGCGCTGCGGGCGTTGATCACCGAGCAGCACGACTTCGAGACGGTCGTCATCGATTCGGCCGACTGGCTGGAGCGCCTGGTGTGGGATGCGCTCTGTGAGCAGTATGGCGCAAGCAGCATCGAGAAGGTCGATGGCGGCTATGCCCGCGGCTACATCCACGCCCTGACCCACTGGCGTCGTTTGCTGGCGGACCTCAGCACGCTTCGCAACCAGCGCGGCATGTGCGTGATCCTCCTGGCCCACGCGAAGGTCGAGAAGTTCGAGGACCCGGAGCACGCCGCCTACGACCGCTATTCCCCGCGCCTGCACAAGCATGTGACAGCGCTGCTGACCGAGTGGTCCGATGCAGTGCTGTTTGCCACGCGGAAGATCATCACCAAGACCGAGGACGGCGGCTTTGGCCGCGAACGGACTATCGCCGCCGGCCTGGGCAAGGATGGGGGCGAACGCATCCTCCGCACCGTCGGCAGCCCCGCGTGCGTGGCCAAGAACCGCTACGGCCTGCCGGCCGAACTTCCCCTCTCATGGCCCGCGCTGATGCAGGCCCTCACCGAGCAACCGCAACCCGTCGCCCAGCCGCACCTGCGTCTGGTCGGCGCTGAGCGGAATACCAACCGCAAGGAGCACTGAACATGGCAAACCTGAACGGATTCAACGCCCACGAAGTCGAACCGACGAGCAACTTCGAGCCGCTGCCGGCGGGCAAGTACCTCGCCGCCATCACCGAGAGCGAGATGAAGCCCACGAAGAACGGTAGCGGGAGTTACCTGCAGTTGGCGTTCACGATCCTCGAGGGCGAGTTCAAGAACCGCGTCCTCTGGGCGCGGCTGAACCTCAACAACCCCAACGCCACGGCGGTGAAGATCGCCAGATCGGAACTCTCGGCCATCTGCCACGCGGTGGGCGTGATGCAGCCACGCGACAGCGTCGAGCTACACAACATCCCGCTGCTGATCACCGTCAAGCTCAAGAAGCGCGAGGACACCGGCGAGCTAACCAACGAGATCAAGGGGTACGAAGCCAAGACCGCCAGCACCGGCCAGCCGCAGCAGGCCCCGGTGACCAGCAACACCCCGCCGTGGAAGCGATAAGGAGGCCGCCGTGGTGATGACTCTTCCGTACCCACCCAGCGTGAACCATTACTGGCGTCGGGTCGGGCCGCGCACCTTGATCAGCCGGGAGGGCCGGACGTTCCGCGCCAGCGTCTGCGCCCTCCTGGCCCGGGGCGGCGGCAACGGCCCCCGCAAGCCGCCCTCTGGCGGCCGCATCGCGCTGGCGATGGACGCCTTCCCGCCCGATCGGCGACGGCGTGACCTGGACAACCTGCAAAAACCCGTGCTCGACGCGCTGCAGCACGCGGGCGTCTACGAGGACGACAGCCAGATCGACCTACTGATCACGCGCCGGCGCGAGGTGGTGCCCGAAGGCCGGCTGCTGGTGGATGTCGTGGATCTGCCCCTGCGGCGTTGTCCGGTCTGCGGGAGCGAAATGCACCCCTTCAATCCGGAACTGAACTAAATATGCAGAAGCTCTTTCCCACGCTGCTGATCATCCTTGACGTCTGCGCCGCAGCGGCCTACGTGCCCGCCGGCGACTGGCGCAGGATCATCTACTGGTTGGCGGCGGCAACACTGACGGCGGTGGTGACATGGTGATGCAGCTTCGACCCTACCAGGCCGAGGCGGTCGCCGCCGTCTATAACCACCTGCGTAAGCGGGATGACAACCCTTGTGTGGTCATCCCCACGGCCGGGGGCAAGACGCCGGTGATGGCCACGATCTGCCGCGATGCTGTCCAGCAGTGGGACGGTCGCGTGCTGATCCTCGCGCACGTGAAGGAACTTCTCGAGCAGGCGGCGGACAAGCTCCACGCGATGGCTCCGGACCTGTGGAACCGGATCGGCATCTATTCGGCAGGCCTCAAGAGCCGGGACACCGAGCACCCGATCATCGTGGCGGGCATCCAGAGCGTCTATCGCCGGGCGACTGAACTGGATCGCTTCGACCTGATCCTGATTGACGAAGCGCACATGCTCCCGCCGGATGGCGAAGGGATGTACCGCACGTTCCTGTCCGAAGCACGCATCGTGAACCCCAACGTGCGGCTGATCGGCCTGACCGCCACGCCGTACCGCATGACGACGGGCATGATCTGCGGGCCTGAGAACCTGCTGAATCACGTGTGCTACGAGGTCGGCGTGCGCGAGCTGATCGTGCAGGGCTACCTGTGTCCGCTCAAGACCAAGGCGGGCCGGCGCAAGGTGGATACGTCGGGCCTGCATCTTCGCGGCGGTGAGTTCATCGCTGGTGAGGTCGAGGCGCTGATGGATGATGACTCCCTGGTGCGCTCGGCCTGCCGGGAGATCGTCGACCAGACGCAAGACCGGCACTCGGTGCTGATCTTTGCCGTCGGGGTGCAGCACGCACTGCACGTCCAGAAGGTGCTCGGCGAGATGGGCCACGAATGCGGCTTCGTCTGCGGCGAGACCCTGCCGTTTGAGCGCACCGAAACCCTCCGGCGGTTCAAGGCCGGCACGCTCAAGTACCTGGTCAACGTCAACGTGCTGACCACCGGCTTCGATGCGCCCAACATCGACTGCGTGGCCCTGCTGCGCCCGACAAACTCGCCGGGCCTGTACTACCAGATGGTCGGGCGGGGTTTCCGGCTGCATCCGTCCAAGGAGAACTGCCTGGTCCTGGACTTTGGCGGCAACATCTTGCGGCACGGCCCGGTCGACGCCTTGGAGATCAAGGAACGAGCCACGGGCACGGGTGAAGCGCCCGCGAAGGAATGCCCGCAGTGTCAGGCGGTGATCCATGCCGCCTACAGCCTCTGCCCGGAATGTGGATACGAATTTCCACCGCCTAAACGCCAGCAGCACGATCACGAAGCATCAACGGCGGGAATCCTCTCCGGCGAAGTCACTGAGACCGAGTACGAGGTGCAGGATGTCCACTACAGCGTCCACGTGAAGCGTGATGCACCGGAAGACCACCCGCGCAGCATGCGGGTGGACTACCGCGTCGGCCTCAACGACTACCGCAGCGAATGGATTTGCTTCGAGCACACCGGCTACGCCCGTGCCAAGGCCGAGTCCTGGTGGAAAGCACGTTCACACGAGCCGTTCCCGCAGTCATCCCAGCAGGCGGTAGACATCTGCGAAGCAGGCGGCATTGCCCCGACGTTGGCGATTACCGTGCGGTCGGTGACCGGCGAGAAATACGACCGCATCATCAAGCACAAGCTTGGACCGATCCCGCCGCTCCTGGACGGCAGCGACGAGTACGACGATGGCGATCTGCCGGTCTACGCCGGCCCGTCCGATGAGGAGATTCCGTTTTGATCACGGAGCAGGACACCCTTCATGAAGCCGCGATGGACTACCGTGCCGCCGGTCTGTGCGCACTGCCGGCGATTCGGGCCGAGAAGCGCCCGGCGGTGGGCCAATGGAAGCGATATCGCAAGTCGCTGCCCACAGAGGCCGAGTTGTCCGCTTGGTTCGCCAATGAGCCGGACGCGATCTGCATTCTCTGCGGGAAAGCGTCGAACCATCTGGAGATTATCGATTTCGACGCCCAGGGAGAGTTGTTTACTGCCTGGTCTGAGTGTGTCCCCGCCGACCTGCGTAGACGTGTGGTTGTCGAACGCACTCCGTCCGGCGGATATCACGCTATCTACCGTTGCGAGCGTGAGGTCTGCGGCAGCATGAAGCTGGCCCAGCGCCGTCTTGGCGACAAGATCGTCACGCTGATTGAGACCCGTGGCGAGGGCGGGCTGTTCCTCTGCGCGCCCACACCCGGCTATGAGGTGATCCAGGGCGACCTGTGCGACCTGCCCGTGCTGACTGAGGCGGAGAGAGACGTTCTACTGCGGACAGCCTGGGAACTGAACGAATATGTGCAGCCGGTGGTCGATTGCCCGCCACACAGTGGTATTGTCGGCCAGAGAAATCCATCATCGGCCGCACAAGCCGCTTGTGCGTTGCACAGCACCGATCGGCCCGGTGATGATTTCAACAAGCGCGGCGATGTGCGGGCTGTGCTCCGACAGCACGGCTGGACGCTGGCCAAGTCTGGCGAGAATGAATACTGGCGGCGGCCCGGCAAGACCTCGGGCTGGTCAGCTACGCTCAAGGACAACATCTTTTACGTTTTCAGTGCCAACGCTGCCCCATTTGAGCCCAACCGGGCCTATTCACCGTTCTCGGTCTACACGCTCCTGAACCACGGAGGCGATTGGGCACAGGCCGCCAGCTCTCTGCGGCTCTCTGGCTATGGCGGCGATTCTCTGCTGGACAGCACCCGAGGCGTGGACATCTCCGGCATCATCGAGCAGAGACAAGCCGATGTGGCTGACAACCCCGACACCTCTCCAGCGGTGCCAGAGATTCCCGACCCCGGGCCGATGCCGCCGGAGATGCTGCGGATGCCAGGGTTTGTCAGCGAGGTGATGGATTACTGCCTGATGACGGCCCCATACCCGAACCCCGTCATGGCCTTCGCGGGAGCGCTATCACTGCTGGCGTTCCTGGCTGGGCGGAAGGTCCGTGACTCGGGCGACAACCGCACCAACATCTACCTGCTGGGCTTGGCCCATTCGGCGGCCGGCAAGGATTGGCCCCGCAAGGTCAATACTCGCATCGTCCACGAGGTCGGCATGGCCAATTGTCTCGGCGAACGTTTCGCCAGCGGCGAAGGCATCCAGGATGCGCTATTCCAGACGCCAAGCATGCTGTTCCAGACCGACGAAATCGATGGGATGCTCCAATCGATCAACAAGGCCAAGGACGCCCGGCACGAAGCCATCATGTCCACACTGCTGACGATGTACTCGTCGGCCAACAGCGTCTTTCCCATGCGCCGCAAGGCGGGCAAAGAGTCGCCCGGAGTCATCAATCAGCCCAACTTGGTGATCTTCGGCACGGCGATCCCGAACCACTACTACGAGGCGCTGTCGGAGCGGATGCTCACCAATGGCTTCTTCGCCCGCATGATCATCCTGGAGGCCGGGCCACGTGGCACGGGCCAGGAGCCGAGCATCCGAGACCTCCCGCCGCGCGTACTGGCGACGGCCAAATGGTGGGCGGATTACCGGCCCGGCACGGGCAACCTCGAAGACTGGCATCCGGTCCCTGCGGTGATCGAGCACAGCGACGAGGCTCGGCGCGTGCTGGTCGAAACGCGCCAGCAAGCTGAAGCCGAGTACAACACGGCCGAGAGCAAGAGTGATCCGGTCGGCACCACCGTCTGGGGCCGCGTCAGTGAACAGGTCCGCAAGCTGGCGCTGCTATACGCCATCAGCGAGAACCATCAGTCGCCGCACATTAGCCTCGCAGCGGTCGAATGGGCTTCGGCGTTCGTCATGCACCAAACCCGGCGGATGCTGTTCATGGCCAGTCAGCACGTTGCAGAGAACCCGTTCCACGCTGAGTGCCTCAAGGCGGTGGAGAAGCTGCGTAAAGCGCCGGGTCAAACGCTGCCTCATAGCGTGCTGCTCAAGCGGATGAGAATGGATGCCAAGAGCTTCGGCATGCTCATCGACACGCTGCTCCAACAAGGTGACATCGAGCCCGTCGAAACCAAACGGGCTGGCTGGCCGAATCGCGCCTATCGCCTGACGGGCGGGGTGAATCTTGACGGTGAAACATCGCCAGGGGGTGAAACATGAACGGCAAAAACCAGCTCATGATTCCCCAAGATTCACCCAAGATTCACCTCGTGGGGGTGAATCTTGGAAACCGCGAAAAGAGCGTAAAAACAAAGAAAACAACAACTCAATCTTCATGTTTCTCTCTTTCACCCCCACCCCCTCGCGCGATGCCTGCCCGCGCATTTTCGCGTGTGTACGCGAGGGGGTGGGTGAAAGGGTGAATCTTGCGATTAGGTACTTCCCGGCCAGCGCCTCGGAAGATGGCGGCGGGAACAGTCACCAGCATAGGCAGAGTTTGTTTTGGCTGTCCGTTTTCTGACCACGACACACAACGCACACGGAGGTGCAACCATGACGACCAGGACGTTCGATGTCGAATTGCGGCCCATCGACGCAATCCAGCCGTATCCGGGCAATCCCCGCGTCAATGACGACGCCGTGGACGCCGTGGCGGCGAGCCTGAAGGAATTCGGCTTCCGCCAGCCGATCGTGATCGACGCCGAAGGCGTGATCATCGCCGGCCATACCCGCTGGAAGGCGGCGAAAAAGCTCGGCCTGACCAAGGTGCCGGTCCACGTCGCTACCGACCTGACGCCCGAGCAGGCCAAGGCCTACCGCATCGCGGACAACAAGACGGGCGAACTGGCCGAATGGAACTTCGATCTGCTGCCCATCGAGCTCAAGGACCTGCAGCAGGCCGACTATGACCTGGGCGTGCTGGGGTTCGATGACGAGGAACTGGCCAAGCTGCTCAATGGCGACGTGGCCGAGGGGCGGACCGATCCGGACGCCATCCCCGAACCGCCTGATGAACCGATCACCCAGCGCGGCGACATCTGGATGCTCGGCAACCACCGCTTGATGTGCGGCGACAGCGGCAGCGTGGAAGACCTCGACCGGCTGCTGGACGGCGCGGTCATCGACCTAGTGAATATGGACCCGCCGTACAACGTCCGCGTCGAGCCGCGTTCGAACAACGCCATCGCCGCCGGCTTGTCCAGCTTCAAGGCTGCCACCAAGCGAGATGCCATCGACGCAGCCGACGCACGCGGCATGCACCATCAGGGCTTCGACCTGGCCCGTGACAAAAGCAAGTCCAAGCCAACGACCCGAAAGATGCGGGCCAAGGACCGCCCGCTGGAGAACGACTTCGTCAGCGATGAGGCGTTCGATCAGATGCTGCTGGCGTGGTTCTCAAATGCCTCGCGCGTGCTCAAGCCCGGCGGCTCGTTTTACATCTGGGGCGGGTACGCCAAACTTGGCAACTACCCCAAGCCGCTGGAAAAGGCGGGGCTGTATTTCAGCCAAGGCATCGTCTGGGACAAGCAGCATCCTGTGTTGACCCGCAAGGATTTCATGGGCGCGTTCGAGATCTGTTTCTACGGGTGGAAGGAAGGCGCGGGCCACAACTTCTACGGCCCGAACAACGTCACCGACCTCTGGCACGTCAAGAAGGTCAACCCGCAGAACATGGTCCACCTGACCGAGAAGCCGGTCGAGTTGGCGGTGCGCGACATCCAGTATTCGTCGCTGCCGGGCCAAAACGTGCTGGACCTCTTCGGCGGCAGCGGCTCAACGCTCATCGGCTGTGAGCAGACCGGCAGGCGGGCGTACCTCATGGAGCTCGACCCGCTCTACTGCGACGTGATCGTTAAGCGATGGGAAGAGTTCACCGGCAAGAAGGCTGAGCGGTCGGCCACGACTGAGACAACCCCGACCGAGGTCGGGGCTGTTTTGGAGGGGGTGGGATGAGCGACCACTTATGCGTGGGCAGCCTTGGCGGCCTGCTCGCGGATGTACTGGCTGTCCTTGAGGGCGAACCTGCCGCGCTCGGTCTTCACGAACCGGCTGGCTTCGCCCTTGGTGGTGATCTCACGCAGGATCGCGGCGTAGAGCGTGCTGGCGGGTGTCTTGCCCTTGCGAGGTGTCCAGAGCTGGCGCTTCACCGCCAGGTCGACAATGTCCTTGCAGCGCATCGGGTTGCCGGCACCCAAGGACAGGATGTGGGCGGCGGCGTCGAGGAGGCTCCGCTTCCGCAGCCAGTCCTTGTTGCCCGAGCGCGTCGTTTCGCCGAGTACCTCGATGTGTTTCTCCCGCAGCTGTTTGACCGTCATCCGGCCAAGCGCTGCGAGCTCCTTGGCCATGTTCACACTCATGCTTTTCGAGCTCCTTTCATGCATCGCTCGCGGCTATCGAGCCGGCACATGAGGGCTCGTTCTTCGCCCCACATCAAGGCCGTTTTGCCTCTGGTTCGCGGGGTTTTCGGACGTGCGAGAGGAACGCGAACCGAGGCATGTTTGGCCTGCCTGGCGGAGGCGAAGCACGCCCCGGGCAAGAATGGCGGCGATCTCACGACGGCGCTCTTGCGGGGTCATCGCGGCCGGGTCAGCGAAGGGTTCATCCATTGCGGGCTCCTTGCGGATGTGCCCACAACGGCCTTCGCCTGGCGACCGGCTCGCTGTCTGGCTGGGTTGGTGCTTTTCGTCCTTCTCTTACTTACCCGGCGCGAGTTCGAAATGGCGGGTACGGGAGGAACCAGCAAACTAGTCACTCTCTACATATTACACTGTTGGTGTGCTAAAGTGTTGTCTGCCTGATCGACGCGATGGGCGATTACGTAAATAGTACGGAGGAATTCCGGATGGGATTGATGATTCATTCTCTTGGTGAACTCCCCGCAACGGTGGAACGCGGATTCTACGTTTACCTGCTGGACTACGGATGGGACGACCCGCTAGGTCATGTCGTATTGGATAATATCGACAGGATCTCGGATGAAGCATCGCGCAACGATGCGGTTTTTATTCGCGGCGTGGTTGGAGCGCATTTCACCGATGAGGTTCTGTCGTGGCACCACGTGAATGGTCAGCCAGGCGAGGACATCCTCCCTGCACTGCTTGTAACCACGCGCAACCCACACCAATTCCGCGAAGGTCAGTACGGGAATCACGCACTGGCACCGAGGGACCGCATGCTCCTCATCCCGCTGCGCGCAGTCTGCAAATCTCAAGCCGATGTAGCGCCATTGCTCAAGCAGCTTTTTGCCGACATCCGGGATAAGAAGAAGTTGAGCAATTTTGAAGTTGCTAAGAAGCTTCGCGCTGGCAAAGGCAACGCAATAGTTGACGCGCTCATTCTTCAGCCAAACGTTGCTGGTCTCGGGGTAAATTTGAATATGATTATTGATTTTCTGCGTGGCCGACGGAGATAGTGCGGATTGTCAAGCGACAGTGCACTCGTCGGGGCGCGGCCCTTGGAATTTGGTGGGGTCGTTGCTATTCGGTAGTTGCGCACGGGTATGACTCAAGGCGAGTTCGAAATCGCTCTGGGGTCCGAGGCGAACGGGTCTGTTAACTGGACGAGGGCTGTTTACGAGAGAGTCAGAGAGTTCGGGGCGTTGCTCTCGGCGGCCGGGCGAGAACGTATAGGTTCACTGCCGCAACGTGGTGGAGGCGGGTTGAAACAGAGAGCGCGGCCCGTGCGGGCGACAGCGCCGTAACCCTTTGCGGGCATAGAGATACGAAAACGCCCGGCCATTCTCATGGTCGGGCGTTCGCGTTAACTGGATCAGCCGAATGGGTTCGGCTGGATGGG
>ERZ777003.1641-NODE-1641-length-31508-cov-18.364035_pt1 | contig 31508 bp, 20 predicted proteins | sample MGYA00374956_ERZ777003 | MGnify/ENA primary metagenome ERZ777003 (study PRJEB29302, sample SAMN06268252) | bioreactor metagenome | isolation source: Joint BioEnergy Institute, California, USA | place: USA:Joint BioEnergy Institute, California, USA | collected... | reverse complement strand
TTAACCACTCAACCGGCATTCATCCAAGACCGCTTTTTGGACAGCCTCTAAGTTCTCGTGCAGGAGATCAGCGGCCGCCACGGCGGCAAGATACTCTCGTGCGACAGCCGCGATCCTTTCGATTCGCTGCTGTCGTTTAATCACACGAGCGTCTCCAGTTGCTGAATCCCTGCCAGGAACGCCTCTTCATTCCATGGCACGCGCTGTCCGCCGGATACGTCTTTGCCGGCATCAAGGTGCGCATACCAATGACCGTCATCCCCACGGTAAACGGACGTGGTGTAGTACGAAGGTTGAATGGCGAGATCGAAAGAACCTTGGGCACCTGGCACGAATCGTGCTACCGGATCAAGCACGTAGAGGTTGGGTTCGGCGTAAATCAGCAGCTGCGGAGCTTCATACTCGCCCAAGAGCGATTCGCTCATCTTCTTGGCCACACGCCGCGTCCTCCACCCGTGTTTGCTGGCCCAACCTTCCGCTTGAGATTCGACCTGGTGAATCGCATCCAGCCACTCGGCGCGAATCATGCCACCCAACGTCTCGATCAGACGTTGCAACCGCGTGGTTCCTTCCGTCAACTGCTCAACAGTCGCTGGCTTATCGCCAGAAACTTGGCTGGCCAGGGTGCGGAACTCTTCAACGGTTAAGCGCAATTGGTCCTGTTGCTCTTGCGGCCAGATCCCGAAATCGGCCGCGTCATAATGCTCGACGACCTTCGGAGTCAGCCAGAGCGCTGCCTGCTGCAACAAGCGGGAGACGAAATCGGTGTCAACGGCCGTGGAGTCTGCCTCCACCGTCGGTTGCACCAACATGCGTGCTGCCCGCCGAACGTCGAGGATGAACTCTTCCCTACGCGGTCTGGTCATCTCATTGGTCCTCCGGTTTCACCTTGCGGCCAACCAGGGTGAGTACCCCTACTGATTCTCCTCACGGCGGGTAGCCGTCTTCCGGTCCGGACGGTAGCCGCGGCCGGTCTTATGCCGCGATTGTTTGCGGTTCTTCTTTTTCGGCTGGCCGCTGCCGGAGGCGGCTTGGGCCCCGGCGGCCCCGCCCTTGCGCACCGTGTGCACGTACTCACCACGAAAGCGGCTGTTGGCGTCCTGGCGGCGGCGTTCGATCGCTTCCTTGGGAGGGCGGCTCGGGATCAAGCAATCGCAGCCATCGCCAATCAAATCCTGCCGGCCGGCTTGCCGCAGCGCCTCGCGCACCTCGAAGTAGTTCTCCGGCTTGAAGAACTGCATCAACGCCCGTTGCAGCTTGCGGTCGCGGAGGCCCTTAGCCACGTACACGGGCTTGCGGGTGAACGGGTCGATACCCGTGTAATACATGGCCGTGGCCACGTCCATCGGTGCGGGAATGAAGTCCTGCACCTGGTCGGGCCGGTAACCGTTCTGCTTGAGAAACGTCGCCAGGTGGATCATGGCATCCAGGTCGCTGCCCGGATGGCTGGCGATGAAGTACGGAACCAGGAACTGCTTCTTGCCGGCCTTGCGCGATTCGTTCTTGAACACCTGGCTGAACTTTTGGAAGTCATCGCCCGAGGGCTTACGCATCTTGGCCAGCACGCCCGGGTCGGTATGCTCCGGGGCCACCTTCAGATAGCCGCCCACGTGATGCCGCACCAGTTCGCGCACATACTCCGGCGAGCGCCGCGCCAGGTCCATGCGGATCCCGCTGGAAATACGTACCTGCTTGATGCCGGGCGTTTGCCGGGCTTCGCGCATGATCTCGATCAGCGGACCATGATCGGTGCCCAGCAGCTTGCAGATGGTGGGATGCACGCACGATTGGCGCCGGCAGCGGGCTTCCACCTCGGGCCGCGTACATTTCATTTCGTACATGTTGGCCGTCGGGCCGCCGATGTCGCTGATGACGCCTTTGAAATCCTTGTCGGCGGTCATCGCCTTCACTTCGTTCAGCACCGACTCCTTGCTGCGCGACTGGATGATGCGTCCCTGGTGGGCGGTGATCGAACAGAACGTGCAGCCGCCGAAGCAGCCCCGCATGATCGTGATCGAGTCCTTGATCATTTCGTGGGCGGGAATCGGCTCGCGGTAACTGGGGTGCGGCCGCCGCGTGTATGGCAAGCCGTACACGGCATCCATCGCCGCCTGGCTGATGGGAAATTGCGGCGGGTTCACCACCACCGCCTGGCGATCGTGATACTGCACCAGCCGCCGGGCGTTGTACGGATTGGTTTCGTTGTGGATGATCCGCGTGGCCTCGGCGAAGGCCATCTTGTCGGCGCACACTTCCTCATAGCTGGGCAACACGATCGCATCGGCAGGCGGCTGTTGCGACGCCCCCAGCGCATAGGCCACGCCGCGCAAATCGCGCAGATCGGCCACGGTTTCACCGGCAGCCAAGCGGCGGGCAATCTCGACAATGGTCTGCTCGCCCATCCCGTAGACCACCAGGTCGGCCTTGGAGTCCAACAGGATCGACCGCCGGACCTTGTCGCTCCAGTAGTCGTAATGGGCCAGGCGGCGGAGCGATGCTTCCACCCCGCCGGCGATCACCGGCACGCCTTTGTAGGCTTCGCGGGCACGCTGGCAGTAAGCCAAGGTCGCGCGATCAGGACGGCAACCGATGCGGCCACCTGGCGAGTACGCGTCGTCGTTGCGCACCTTCTTGTTGGCCGTGTAGTGGTTGATCATCGAGTCCATGTTCCCGGCCGAAATGCCGAAGAACAGCCGCGGCCGCCCGAAGGTCTTCCAGGCTTCGCACGATTGCCAGTCGGGCTGGCTCACAATGCCCACGCGAAAGCCGGCGGCCTCCAGCACGCGGCCAATGATCGCCATGGCGAAGCTGGGGTGATCGACGTAGGCATCGCCGGTCACAAATACCACATCGACCTCGTCCCAGCCGCGGGCGCGCATTTCCTCCGCAGTCATCGGCAAAGGCGCCGGTGAGGAATACTTCGCCGGGTCCAACCAGTTGAGCAGTTCGCTGGAGGGGCCAACGGTCCGGCTAATGACCGGAAGTTCAGTCATAGCAATAACTTACGGGTGAGCAGAGGCGCAGGAGCTTCGCAGCGTGCTGGGCGACGCAGCGGCCGGCGACAGCCCGAAAACGCGCATTTCCCGGGGGCGCGTTTCGACACCGCCGGCTTTCATTATACGGCGTGGCCGCGCTCGTAGGGCGGGGGCAAATCGGGCTAAAGGCCGAAAGTTATCGGCCGTGGCCCACACCCGCCACGAGCAACAACGATGTTCATCGCCAAGCCCGGCCAATGTGCGACCGAAGATCGCGGTGGCGCAATAAATGCAGATCATGCGGGGGCCCGTCTCCACCGTCCCTTTCCCACCGATCCCGCATATAAGGAACCGCTCCATGCGCAACTGGCTTATGGCACTGGCTTTGGCCGCCGCTGTCGCACTCCCGCTAGGACTATTGTTAGCCCAGTCGTCCAACGCCCCGCCCCGGGGAGCGAGTCCGCAAGGCACCGCGCCGAACGAACCGCGACCACGTGCGGTCCAGCCCGATCGGCAGCAGCCAGGCGGTGGGCCCGAGTTTACGCCTCCCCGCGAGTTCCAGACACAGCCCGACGAAATCCCCACCCGACGTTCGCCCGGGGCTGCCCAGCCGCCCGCTCCCGATGCGCCCCTTCCCGTTGCCGACACCTACATGCCGGTGATACCCGCCAAACCATTTGAAGAAGTCCTCAAGCAGGACAGCGCCGATCGGGCCAAGTTCAACCAGCGGCAACAGCAACTGCTTGAGCAGCGGTACGACCTGCGCGACAACCCCAGCAACGTGATGATGTCCGCCGGCCGCAAGCCGGTCCAGCAAGGCATCCGGGTGCGCCTGCCGGAAGGCCTCACGTGGGATCAGCTCGGCAACATGACGCCCGAGCAGATCAAAGAGAAGAACTTGTTTCCGATGGGCTTTCGTCCCCTGCCCCACTCCAAGCATGAAACAGGCGGTCAGGTGTTTCCCAAGAAACAGATTGATGCCATCCGCAAGGCCGAAGCCCGCGACCTCCAACGGTTCGACACCGACTACGACCTGCCCGACCACCTGACGCCCGAATACCCGCCGCCGATCTTTCTTTCCAACCGGCCGGAACTGGGCGACGTTTCACAAGGACAATTGCTGACCATCAAGAACTACTACGAACTGATGATCGGCAAGATCACGCCCGTGCAGATGGAAGGGCTGCGGCTGCTGCTCACGCCCTTCCCGCAGCAGCAGTTCAACCAGACCGAGGACCGCAAGGTGGTCGAAGCGCAACTGGGCGTGGCCTGCATGGATTGCCATCCCAACGGGCATACCAACGCGGCCTTCCATCTCAACCCCGATACGCGGCCGCAGCAGAACCGGTTTCGGCTGGACACGGTCAGCCTGCGAGGCATGTTCAACCAGCAGATCCACGGTTCCAAGCGTTCGCTGCGTTCGATCGAGGACTTCTCAGAGTTTGAGCAGCGGACGGCGTACTACGACGGCGACCACGTGATCGCCACCAAGAAAGGCATCCACGAGCCGGACCGCGCCAGCCAGGTCGCCATGATGGCCCAAATGCAGAACATGTTCGACTTTCCGCCGGCGCCCAAGCTCGATCCGCTTGGCCGGCTCATCCCAGAGAAGGCCACCGAGGCCGAGCTGCGCGGCGAACAAGTGTTCTTTGGCAAGGGCCGCTGCAACGTATGCCATCCGGCGCCGCATTTCCTCGATCAGCAGATGCACGATCTGAAGCTCGAGCGGTTTTATGAGCCGGAGATGATCAACGGCCAGCTCAACGTGGCCGATGGGCCGATCAAGACCTTCACGTTGCGGGGTATCAAGGATTCGCCGCCGTACTTTCACGACGGGCGTTTGATGACCCTGGAAGACACCGTGGAGTTCTTCAACGTGGTGCTGCAACTGAAACTCACCGCGCAGGAGCGCGCCGACCTGGTCGACTATCTGCGGTGTTTGTAACGCCCCGCACTCGCGTTGTGATCCACCGGAACTGCGCGGTCCGGCCAGGGTGGGCCGGGCCGCGTGGCTTTACACGAGCGTGTTGGACTGCGGATCGACGGCCACGCCGCCGGTCAGTTCGGCCAATGCCCCCAGCACCAAGAGAAGTGCGCCGGGATCGAGCATGCCCTCGGGCTCGTCCATTTCGTCGTCGGGGACCATTTCTTCGAAATGAAAGATCTCGTAGTGGGCATCGTACTCGCGCAACCGTTTGAGCTTGGCTCTTTCGGAGGCATCGGCCACCAGGTCTTTCATTTCTTCGTAAACCTGCTCGCCCTGCTCGAGGACTTCTTCGCCCTCAAGGTAGCTGATATCCAGCGCTGAGTAGGCTTCGGGCGCGACGAGGGTCACCGATTCAAAATCGCCATGGCTATCCAGCCGAGGCGACGACACCTCGAAGTGCGCATTGAGTTTCTGAAGTGCTTTCTGAATCTGGGGCCAAGTGGGGCGGCGGGCCCGGTCGAAGAAGACAAAATACGTCTCGCGCCACTGGTAACGATCGTTTTCGAAGAGCGACATGGCGGCCTCTTTCCAATGAGTTTCCAACTCGTGTTCCGGCAGGCATCCCACAAACAGGCCTGCTGCCGCCTCCTGCCTGGGCGTGCGAGCATTGCCCCCAGTCTCTACAGTGTAACGCGCTGGCCACACGCTTGGCAGTTACCAGTTGGCGGATCGAAGGCGGAGGCTCAATCCGCTGGGCCGCCTGCCCCTAGTCTCCGCGGAGCAACTTCAGTGCCGCGATTGGCTTGGATGCCGCAAGCTGCCGTGCGAGAATGATTTGCCGACACGTGTCACGGCCAAAACCCATCGGGGCCAATTGTTATGTCGTTGGACCAGACGCAACTGCTGGCCGATTTTCATGCCGCGATGCTGGCGTGCCAGAAGCTGTACGTCGGCGCCGGCCAGCACTGCGTCCAATTCCATCCCGAGTATTTCACGAACCGGCACGCTGATAACTTCGTGGCCCAGATGGATAACCTGCACCGGGCCCTGCTGCTGAAGGTGTTTGTGGCCGTCGCCCAGGCCGACGGCCGGCTCCGCGGCTCCGAGCTGCGGTTGGCGGCCGAGCTGCTCGATCACCTGTGGGGGCAGCGCCTGGAAGGCGAGGATTTGAAGAAAGCCGTGCGGGCGATGATCGACCGCGCGACCTCGCTCCGCTGGGTAAGCGTGCTGCGGCCCTTTGAAGAGCTGCCGGCCCTCCGCGACCGCGTGGCCGAACTGGAAACCATCGTGATGCGGTTCGCCAACGTGGTGGCCAAGATCGACGGCCAGATCCACGAGCGCGAAGCCGCCATGCTACGGACCATTCAAAACGAACTGGACCACCACCTGCGGGCCATCCCGCTCGATGAGCCCGGCCACCACGCCCAGGCGCAAAAGACGGCCACCCAGGCTGTTCAGAAGATCGGCGAGGTCCCACCGCCGCTACCCAGCCATCATCCGGCAGCTAAGACCGAAACGGCTCGCCAAACATCGCCCACGGCGCCGAAACCATCAACCACAGTTCAGACGCCATCACCCCAAGCGGGCAGCGAGGGCAGTTCGCCACGGGCTGCGGCCACTCCAGCGGCCAGTTCCAGCAGCGATGCCCAGGCCGATCGACAGCAGCAATTGCAGGCAGCCCTGGCAGAACTGGAGCAACTCACCGGCCTGCAACCGATCAAGCACGAGGTCAAACAACTGGTCAACTTCCTCAGGGTGCAGGAACAGCGTGCGCAGCTAGGGCTGCCGCGCACGCCCGTCAGTCTGCACATGGTGTTCACCGGCAATCCCGGCACCGGCAAGACGACGGTGGCCCGGCTCGTCGGCCGCATCTTTGGTGCGCTGGGCGTGCTGGCCAAGGGGCACCTGGTGGAGTGCGACCGGTCAGGGCTGGTGGCCAAGTATGTCGGCCAGACCGCCCCCAAGACCAACAAAGTGATCGACGAAGCCCTGGACGGCGTGCTGTTCATCGACGAGGCGTACACGCTCGTTTCCGAGCAGGGCAACGACCAGTTTGGGCATGAAGCCGTGGCCACGCTGCTCAAACGGATGGAAGACCAGCGCGACCGCCTGGTGGTCATCCTGGCCGGGTATCCCGAACCGATGGAGCGGCTGCTGGCTTCGAACCCAGGCCTGGCCAGCCGCTTCAGCCGGCATCTCTCGTTCCCCGATTACACACCGCTGGAACTGGGGCAAATCTTCCAACTCCTGTGCGACCGCAACCAGTACGTGGCCACGCCGGTTGCCAGGGCGCGCCTGCTGCTAGGCGTCAAACACTGCCAGGTGCAGTGTGCCCGATCCGGTGGCTTGAAGCATTTTGCCAATGGCCGGCTGGTGCGGAACGTCTTTGAGGATGCCGTTCGCCGGATGGCGAACCGGATTGCCTCGATCGCGCCGCTGACGCACGAACTGCTGACCACGCTCGAAGCCACGGATATTGCCGTGGACGGCGTGCCTGAGGACATGCTGGCCCTGGCGGCCAGCGATCAGCCGCTGTTTGCCGTGACCTGCCCCGGCTGCGGCGAGGCAACGAAGATCACCGGCCCTCAACTCGGCTCGCCGGTAACATGCCAACCTTGCGGCCAGTCGTTTACCGCCCCCTGGGGCGACCCGGCATGACGGGCGTGGTGGGTTCTTGATCCGAGCTAAGGGCACGACCGTGCGGCATCAGTAATGTAGCGCCGCGCAAGATCGCCGGATGCGATCGCTCGGCCGGCACATGCTTCGCCCCCAGCCATGAAGACAGAAGACGTTCTGCTATTGGCTGCTTGCGCTTTGGTTACGGTTGGTCCGCCACAGCCGGGCGGATTGACGCAGGCACCGCAAGTGGTCCTTGGCCTGGACCAGGCGCCCTTCTACCCGGAATCGGGCGACCTGGACCGCCCGGGGCGAAGCCACTTGCAGCTCGAGCGATTCGCGCATGTCGTTCGACCAGTCGCGTTTGTGCTCGTAGTCGCCGCGCAGATAGTCCCAGCAGCGCGCGCCGCGTTCCACGGCATAACGAAAGAGCATGAATTGGAGTGCATGCCCTGGCCGCCGCGAGAGCCACTGGGGATCGTGCCCACGCTGGTATTCGTACACGGTTTCACCCAGCCGGAATGAGTACGAGCTGGTGATCGGCTGACCGTGGGCGCGCAGCGAAGCCAGCAGCAGCATCCCCCGCGGCAAGTAATGCTCGACCAGTTCGGTGTGGAAGGCGTCGAAGGCCGGCACCTCAAAGCAGCCGTGGCCGCCCTGCGACGACCAATGCAGGTTGTGCAGTTCTCGCAACTCGCTCCAAAGCGACGGCAGGTCGGCCGGGCTTTCGGCCACGGCCAGGGTGATGTCGCCGACTTCGTTCCATTCGCGCTCGATACGGCGGAGCTTCGTGCGCCGCTTGGAGGGCAGGCTTTTCAGATAGCTGTCCCAGTCCGCGGGGAAGCGTACCAGCCGGCACAGGTGATCGAACCGCACGCGGTACGTCAGCCGCCGCCGGACGGCATACGACTCCAGCGCCGGCAACTGGGTACTATGAGCCGGCAGATCGGTCAGGCGGAGCACGTCCCACCGCCGGGCATGCTCGCGGCAGAAGAAGTCGAGCAGCACCGGAGCCAGTTCTTCCTCGCGGCCCCGCTCGATCAATAGCCCCAGATGCTCCGCGCACACTTCGTCGGTGGCGCCCAGGAACCGAACTACGCGGGCACCGCGCCACCAGTGGTCGCGCTCGATAAACCATGGTGCCACCGCGACCAGCTTACCGGCCTCGCGCACCGTGACCACGGCCAATTGCCGACCGCGGCCAAAATGTTTCCACCAGCAGTAGTTCCAGAACCAGCGGCGGAACGGGTTGTCTTCCTCGCTGGCGGCCGTCAGCGCATCCCAGTCCCCTTCCAAATGAGCCAATCCCTGGAGTGAATCGACCAGCGACACATCCATACAAGAGTGTCCACGAACCAGAAGGGGGAGTTATTGAGTTGCCTCCGAAGCAACCCTAGTACGATCAGTAGGTCACTATTGCGCGGGCAAAACGGTCCGCGCAGGTATCGTTGCGAAAAAGTAATCTTGCCGCCGGGGGCCTTCGTTATGGACAGCGCCGCAGGCAATTCACTGTGGAGGGAATTCCCCAAGGCGGGCGGTAGTACGCCGTGGCAGAACGTCTATGGTTCGATACGTACAACGCCTGCCGGCGGTGCGATGAAAAAGGTCATTCTTGCTTGATGACGAATTCCCATCGTAATTCGCGCCGCGACGCTCACGATTGCCACGTTGGGTGGTACTTACCGACCAGGATGGCGGGCCATATGTGTGAGCTGCCGCGGTAGATCCGCTCGTTCACATCGTCCAATGCCTTGCCGCGTTTGTGCGGGACGGGTTACGCTGAATGGGTGGCATGCATAGGGTCGGCAGGTGCGTGCCGCTCCCCCTTCTTCCCGTCTATGCTTCCAAGTCCATTTCGCAAAAGGAGCAGATGATGAAGCGGCGAGACTTCCTGGCGGCTGGGGCCGGTGCCCTGGGGGCAGCCATGTTGCCGGGCTGGGTGCGGGGCGCCGACGGTAAACCTCCCGCCGTCGCCTGCTGCGATAGCCTGTACGCCTCGCCGCAAGCGGCCATCAAGTCACCCCGCGAGAAACTGCTCTATACCGTGGCGCTGTACGTCGGCACGGGCGTGAATGCCCCGGATTATCTGGCGACCATCGACGTCGATCCCGAGTCGCCCACCTACTCGCAGGTGATCCACCGGCTGCCGATGCCCAAGGTGGGCGATGAACTGCACCACTTCGGCTGGAACGCGTGCAGCAGTTGCCACGGCATGGCCGGTGCCGAGCGGCGGTATCTGATCGTGCCGGGCCTGAAGTCGGGTCGGATCCACGTGGTCGACGTGGCCGATCCCAAGTCGCCGCGGCTGCACAAGGTGATCGAGCCCGCCGAAGTGGTCTCCAAAGCCAACCTGACCGCGCCCCATACCGTACACTGCCTGGCCTCGGGCGAGGTGATGATCTCGATGCTGGGCGACGGCCAAGGCCGCGGGCCGGGCGGCTTCCTGCTGCTGGACGAGGATTTCAACGTCAAAGGCCGGTGGGAAAAAGACGCCGCCGGCATGAACTACAACTACGACTACTGGTACCAGCCGCGGCACAACGTGATGGTCAGCAGCGAATGGGCTGCCCCCAATACGTACTCCCACGGCTTCAATCCGGCCGACGTCCAGGCTGGCAAATACGGCCGCAAGATCCACTTCTGGGACTGGAAGGAACGGCGGATCCGCCAGTCGGTCGACCTGGGCGAGCAGGGTTGGATCCCGCTGGAAGTCCGCTTCCACCACAACCCCGACAGCACGCACGGCTTTGTCGGCGCTGCCCTGAGCAGCACCATGTGGCATTGGCACAAGGAGGGCGACCGCTTCCAGGTCGACAAGGTGATCGCCGTCGAACCGGTGGAGAAGGAAGGCTGGCCGTTCCCAGTGCCGGGCCTGATCACCGACCTGCTGGTCTCCATGGATGACCGCTGGCTGTACTTCTCCAACTGGCTGCACGGCGACGTGCGGCAGTATGACATCTCCGACCCGGCCAACCCCAAGCTCACCGGCCAGGTGTGGTGCGGCGGCGTGCTGGGCAAGGTACGTGAGCTGAACGGCCGGCCGATGACCGGCGGGCCGCAGATGCTGCAATTGAGCCTCGACGGCCGCAGGCTGTACGTGACCAACTCGCTGCAGTCGGCCTGGGACAATCAGTTCTATCCCGACTTGAAGCAGCGCGGCTCGTATCTCATTCAGATCGACTGCGATACCGACAAGGGCGGCATGAAACTCAACGAGAAGTTCTTTGTCGACTTCGGCAAAGAACCTCAGGGGCCCGCCCGGGCTCACGAGATGCGGTTCCCCGGTGGCGACTGCACGAGCGACATCTGGGTGTAAGAGCCGCGCTGGCACACGCCGGGGAGGAGCCCCCCCACCAATCGGTCCTTCCCGGATGCGTACATCCGGGGAATTGAGGTGATTGCGCCCGTGGCGATGCTTCGCCGGGTGGCAAGCCCCCGGCCTACGGCCGCCGCGAGACGAACACTCGGTCTATGGTTCGGCGGGTGTGATGCGTACGTCGAGCTTCTTCCACATGCCGTAGACGTCGCCGCGTTTGGAGTAGCTTTGCTGGGCGGAAAGCCAGACGGCCTTGCCGGCGAAGGCGCTCAGGTCGATCGTCCGCCGCATCAGGTCCTTGGTCACGGTGGTTTCCAGCAGCGTTTCATCGTCGGCGGCAATCGTCAGGCGCCATGATTCATCGTCCACCGCCGCGGCCTCGACCGTCAGGCTTGCCTTGGCCCCGGCCGGGATCTCCACCTTGCGCAGCAGTTGTGCCGGGCGTACCGTATCGGCCAGCGTCACCACGACCGGAACGTCGGACGGGCCGAACGTGCCCAGGCCGGTCTTGTGGTCGCGCAGCGATGACACCAACGACCAGCCGGGCAGAATCTGCGTCGTGACCGCCTGCATGTCGGCAGAGCACGCCGACCAGGCAGCCAGCGGCTGCTCCGACGGACGCGGCGGATACGGCGCCCCGGCCGGCTTGCACTCGTATAGCCGCCGGGCGGGATCGCGTTCTTCGTCTACCGAGGCAAACGCCAGCAGTTGGTTGCGCCACACCGTGATCGGCCCCAGCCGCGGTTCCTTGGCAATCAAGGCATCCAGAGGCGCGTGAGCGATCTCCTCGCCCGAGACCGGATTGATCCACGAGAATACCGGCCGCCACAGTCCTTGCGGCCACGGCTCCGCCTGGGCCACGAGGATGATGCCCGAATCGCCGGTCAGGGTCGCTTCCAGCGACCGCCCCCGGCGTGGGCGGTTCCAAAGCCGTTCGCCGGTTGCGGGCGAAAGCCCTTCCCATCCTTCGTCGGTTTCGGCCACCAACACGCCCTGCTGCACGCCCAGCAGCCGTCTGACATCGGCCAGCGGCGTACGCCACAACAGCCGGCCGGTGTCGAGGTCCAGGGCCTCGATCGCACGCACGCCACGCCCGGTCGCAAACACCTGTTTGCCGACCACCAAGGGCGGCAAGTGGTACTGCTGGACGGACCTGGGATCAGCTTCTGTGGAGAACCACACCTGCCGCCGCAACCAGCGCGGCTGGGCCATCATGTCGCACGAGAACACGCACCCGCCGCAGATCGCGACGATGCGGTTCTCGACGGCCGCCACGTGGCACGGCAGCCGGCTGTTCCAATAGTCGGCCAGTTGCAACAGCGGCCGCCGCGCGATCAGTTCGCCGGTGCGAGCATCGAAGCTGACCAGCGACAGCGTCAGGTTGCCATCGTTCCGCGAACTGACGGCCACGGCATACACTTCGTCCAACTGGACGATCGGATTGGAAGCGATATGCAAATCGCCTCGGCTGGCCCAAAGCTGCTTGCCGGTTTCGCTGTCCAGGCAAACGATCTGCGGCCCCTGTTGCGAAACCTGGCGGACGTAAATCCGCGGGCCGGCATACACCGGCGGCATCGGCACACAACTCCACGCATGGACCAGCGGCGTGCCGGCCAGCTCGGTGATCCAAAGCTGTTTTTTCTGGGTCAGGTCGACGGCGGCGGTCACGAAGCCGTCGCTGAAGTACATCCGCGTGCCGTGGACCACGCTGGCCAGTTGCCGGGCAACCCAGTCCACACCAGTCGGGGCATCGTTGGGGTCGCGGCCCGGCGTGCCGCGAAAATCGATCAGCGGTTCGAGCTTCAACCGGGCTGGCGCCGGCAGCCGCACGGGCGCGGTGCCTTCGGCCGCGGCCGCACCCGCCGGTGGGCGACGTTGCCGCATCTGCTCCTGGACGAGTTGTTCAAACTGCGCGGCGGTAAGCCGCTGGCCGCCAAATTGCACCGGCTGCGTGGGTGGCTCGCCGGCCTCGCGGCCCACCATGGCCGCTGCCAGACGCAGCCGCGCCGAGAGCGGGTGCTCCAGCGAAGGCGGCGCCGTTTGCAGAGCCGTGCGGTAATGGCCCATGGCACTGGAGAAATCGCCGGCCGAAAGCGCTCGATCGCCCAGCCAGAGATGCGCCTCGGCGGCGGCCTGCGTGCCGTGGAACTGGATGGAGACGCCGCGGACGGTTTGAGCGTCGCCGTCGCGCATGGCTTGCCGCAATCGCAACTGCCCGATACCGCCGTACTTATCCTGCATCGTGCGGCGCAGCTCGGGCCGATCTTGCATCGCCAGCGCCACGGCCGCCGGCAGCGAAACAAAGAGCTGCGGATCGTGCGATTCCGGCAACAGGCCCAGCGCTCCGGTCGGCTGAGCCGACGTGATCACCTGGCAGGCGTCTTCGTAGGCGTTGCTGCTGATGGCCGCCTGGAACTCAGCCAGGATGTTGTACCCTTCCTTGCTTACCTGCTCGACGAACGGATGACGCCAGTCGGAGTGCCGCGGCGGCGCGGAACCTTCCGCCCGGCGGCGTTGCTGGCGACGCTGCAACAGCTCCACTTCGGTATCGTCGACAGCCATCAAGGGCACCGCCAGCGGCCGCAGGTCCGGCGTGGCAAAGGCCGCGTTGGCCAGCATCCAATTGGCCAGGCGTTCCAGATTCTCGCGGCCCGGCGGAATCGAACGCGGGTTCAAGTCGGCCGAGCGGTTCCAGTACTTGATCCGCCAGGCCAGGTCGGCGGCCCAATCCCAGTTGCCCGTGTAGATCAGCCGGATCATCTCGCGGCGGATGAGCGCCTCGGGCAGAAGCGGTACACGAGCCGAACCCCAGAAGGGCGCATTGATCAGGGCGTCGGCCACCAGCGTGTACGGCCGGGCCTCGCCTTCACGATCCAGTTGCAATCCCAGCCGCTGATACAGCTCGGCCAGCCGCAACGCCGTGTTATCGTCCAACGTGTTGGAAAGCAGCACAACCTGGTCGAGCAGCCTCAGGCGTTGCGACACGGGCAGCGGCTGCTCGATGCCTTCTACCGCGAGTGCTTCGAGCAGCCCTGCCGCCAACAAGGCTGAAGGCCGCCCCGAGAGCGTGCGGACCGCACATGCCCGCCGCCAGGCGTCATCGGCCACGTCGGCCGGGCGGTGCCGGGTGACTTCGGCCAGCCAGTTGCCCACGTCGGGCAGGTCGTCCAGCGCCAACGCCTGTTCGCGCAAGTTGGCCGGAGCCAGCGAGGCGATGGCGTCCAGCTCGCGAATCTGCAGTTGCCGCAGCGTGATGCCGCGGTCGCCGCCGGGCAGGCAATACAGCCCGATGCTCTGGCAACCGCTGGGAACCGAGGTTTCAAACTTCTCGCCCATCGGGCTGAAGTTGACCCCATCGGCGCTGATGAAGCATTTGAACGTGCCGGCGCCGGGCACGAGCTTCACCCACAGCCGGCCGCGAACGTAAGGCGTAACCCGACGGCGATCGTCCATGGTGATCGAATCGCGATTGCCGGTCGTGGTGCTGAATTCGAGCACCGGCTGACCGGTCGTTTGTTCGCGGAACAGGCCGACCGACATCAGCGGCTTGCCCTGGTGGTCGCCCAAGTACAGGCCGGAGCCCGGCAGCGCGTTCTCGATTTCAAACACGTATTCGTGCAGACCGTTCTCCGGCCGCGCGATCCACACGCGGGCACCTTCCTGCGCATTGGTCGCCGCGAGCCGCAGGCTGCCGTCGGACTGAGGCTCAGCCTTGGCCCCGTGAGGCAGGTGCCGTTCCCAGGGCAACGACGCCGCCCCTTCCGCCCGCCGCACCAGCGGGTAAGGCGCCGGCGCCGGCGGCAAACCGGCCACGCGGAACATCTCGATCCCGCGCCAGGCCGCCCTGCCCTCCAGAAAGATTTCCGTTGGCCACGATGGCAGCGGCGCCGTGAGCAGACGGACGTTGCCCCGGGTCAGCGTGAGGGTGCCGGCCTCGTAATGCAGCTCGACCGTGCCGCGTCCCAGCCGGCGATACAGCCCACCGTCGGTCGCGGCCAGGGTGTAGGTTTCCGGCCGCGGCTGGCCTGCCTGGCGCGTGGTCACATACGCTGCCCAGCCCGGCTCAGCGTACTCCTGCGTCCAGAGCGTGACACCTTCGTTGCCGCTGAAGATATGCATGCGGAAGTTCTGTGGGCTGTGGATTGCCATCCGCAGCGCGGCATGCTCGGTCCAAGGGGCGCGGAGTTTCACGAGCCCTTCGACGAACGCATAGCGCGACGCCAAACTGAGCCGCAACCTGGCTGGATCCAGCGGCTGGAACCAACGCGAGAGTTCATCGACGCCGACGTTGGATTGCGTCGGCGGGAAATCATCGAAGCACACTTCGGCAAACGGCGGCGGTGCCCCCTCGGCGCGCAGCGCCGCAGCCCAGGGGTCGTCGTCGGCCATATCCTCGGGCAATTCCGGCGCGACGACCACCGGGCCCATCTGCCCTGCTGCGTTGTTGCCGGAGCCTTGCACAACCTGGCCCGGCTCGGACTCGGCATCGCGTTGATCCCGATCGGTTTGTTCTGGTTTGGCCGGATCGCCGGGAACGACCACCACCTCGGGCGTTGGGCCTTGGCGGGTGAAGTACACATACGCCGCGGCGGCGAAGAGCAACAGCGCGGCCGCGGCCACGTACCACCAGCCGCGGCGGCCGGAGCGCTGGGCCCGCTGGATGATCGTCTCCGCGGAGATGTTGGGGCGCCCCAGCACGGCGGCCAGGGCCTGGTCGAGCCGCAGGTGCTCGGCAAAGGCGCGCTGAAGCGGTACGGAGTGCGGCAGCCGCTCGCGGAGCGCGGCGAGTTGCTCAGGCGTGAGTTCTTCTGGCGGCGTCTCTTCCAGCAGCCGCAGCAGTTCTTCATCCGTCATCGCTGCCCCTTCCGCATTTCAGCGAGAGGCATTGTTTGAGGGCCTGGCGGGCGCGAAACATCAGCAGCTTCACGGCGCCTTCGCTGCGGCGGAGCTTTTCGCCAATTTGCGCCAGCCGCATCTTCGCCGTGTAACGCAGGCCGATCGCCTGCCGGGCACTGGTGCCTAGCGAGTTCAGGCAGTTGGGCAGGTGTTGCAGTTCGTCCTCGTAGGGCCCCTCTTCCTCGCCGAACATCTCGTCGACTTGCAGACACAGTTCGGTCCAGCCGACTTCCTTGCGCCGTTTGTGCTCGCGGATGTATTCGCGGAGCAGGTTGCGGGCAAAGCCCATCAGCCAGGGCCGCAATTGGCAGCTCGTATCGAACTGGTCCATCGCCAGGTAGCACCGCAAGAACAAGTCTTGCGTCAGGTCCTCAGCATCCTGCGGCTGCAAGACCCGGGCGCGGAAATACCCGTACACCGCCCCCTGATGCGCTTCGATCAGCGCTTCGAAGGCGGAGCGGTCTCCGTCCTGCACGCGTTTGATGAGGGCAGCTTCGTCCAATGCGGCTAGCCTGACTGCAAAGCGGAAAACGCCAGGCGGCTGCGATGACGCCATGAGACTCGGCGCAGGGGAGAAGGCGGGCAGGCAGCCGTGCCTACGCCCCTGCCGCTGGGTTTCTGGCGGCCAGACTCGGCCGGCGGTTACTGCCGTCGCGGCAGCCAATCGCGCGGCCAGACGCAAGCCGGGCGTGGAAGGTTTGCGGGGTGTTGTGTGCGGGCTGTAGGAATAAAACTTCTCTGCGCCGATCCACGCGCGGCCTGTCCCAAGGGCTGGTTCTTGAGACAGCCCACGCGAGCTGGCCCGCCAGTGGCGGGGACGCCCCCCCATTGTCATTGATGGAGAACAGCCAGGCAACTCCCGCTTGGACGAAGCGGTCGTGGGAAATTCCCCGGTGGCGTGGCCAACTACGAGGTTCGCCGCACGCTCATCACGGGAAATGCCACGCAACGCGCAGCGGCAATCCGGCCGGCTTACTTTTTCTGGAACAGCTCGTCTTTGACGAACAACGGCCGGTATTCGTAGCCGCGGCTGGCAAACAGTTCGGCGGCCCCCTGTTGCCGGTCGACAATCGCCGCCATCAACACGACCTTGCCACCGGCGGCTTCCACGGCCTCGGCCGCCTTGAGCGACGAACCGCCCGAAGTGATCACGTCGTCGACAATGACCACCTTGGCATTCTCAGGCAGCTTGCCTTCGATCTGCTTCTGCATGCCGTGGTCCTTGGCTTTTTCGCGGACCCAGATGCCTTCCATGGGGCGGCCGTGCCGGTAGCAGGCCACCATGGTGGCGGTGACGATCGGCACCGCGCCCACTGCCAAACCGCCGACGGTGTTGCAGTCCACGTCCTTGAGCAAGTCCACCAGCGCTTCGCCGATGAGATAAGCGCCCTCAGGGCAAACGGCGATCATCCGGCCGTCGATGTAGTAGTTGCTCTTTTGGCCCGATGCCAGCGTGAATTCGCCTTCGCGGAAAGCCCGCTCGCGCAACAGAGCCAACAGTCGCGTGCGCAGTTCGGTGGAGTCCATGAGTCACTTGCTAGGGAAAGACGGCCGGAAAACCAACAGATCAAGCGTTGCCCCCCACCGCGACGTCAGCGGCCACGGCGGCGGGCGAGCCGTCCATTGTATCGGCCCGCGGCTGCCGCGGGAGGGTGGCGACCCAGAAGGCGATTGCGACCAGCGGGCATCCAACGCGCTACTTGGATGCTTCGGGCAGGGCATGCCGCTGGAAGAATTCCCAGATCACGTCGTTGGCGTCGATCTCCTCGCTGGAGCGGCCCAGGAAGCGCAGCGGCGCCTTGTGGCCTGGCCAGGTATGGCCGCCGCCGGCAATCCGGTACAGCACCACCTCGGCATCGCCCTGGCTGGGCGGGTAGGTCCAGCGGGTGACCACCGTGCCGTCGTCGTACCGGTCCGGCAGCGGTTCGATCACCGGCTCCGGGTCGCAGTGGTTCAACTCCACCCAGGTGGCGATCGTTTCGTCGACCGATTTGAACGCCACGAACGGCAAGATCTTGCGAGCCCGCTCGCTCACGCCTTCGTACGGCACGATCCAGTCCGACAGGCCATGGATCTGCAGCACCGGGACGGGCCGCGCCGGGCGGCAATCCTCGCGATCGAGCGTGAGCGTGCCACCCACGGCCGCAATGGCGGCAATGCGGTCGGCCATTTCCATCGCCAGGCGATGGCTCATCATGCCGCCGTTGGAAATGCCGCAACTGTAGATGCGGCGCCGGTCCACGCTGTAGCGACGTTCCAGATCGTCGAGCAATGCGCGGACGTAGGCCACGTCGTCGGCCAGATACTGGGTGACTTCCGGCGGCAGGTTGCCGGAGTTGAACGCGAGCATGGTCCCAGCAACGCCCATCCCGTTGGGATACACGACGATGAACCCGGCCTCGTCGGCCTTGTGATTCATGCCGGAAAAGCGGGCCATGATCCGGGCGTTGATCGCCGCGCCGTGGAACACCATTACCACCGGCGTCGGCTGGCCCTCGCGGTAACCGCGCGGCAGATGCACGTAGTAATCCCGCCAGAGATCGCCCACCTTGACCGCGTGGTTCTGCATGGCCGGTAGCCCCGGCAGCAACTGCAGCGACAGCGGCAACGTGTGAGCGACTGCCAAGAGCCGCTGGCCCTGCGATGCGTTCGCCGGGGCCGGCGGAACCTGCGTTACGACTGCCATCGCCACCATCGCCAGTTGCAACAGCATCGCGTGTGGTCCTTTTTTGGAAGAAGCTTCACCGGCAGACAAAGCCTGCATAGAACCCGCCGCCTCGACCACCTACATCGTACGTTCCGCGTGCCGCAGCGACTACACGGCGCATACCGCAACGCATGCTAAGCGTTCAGGCCGCCGGCATGTTGCACCAGCACGCGCACGGCGCCGCCCATGCCGTCGGGATCGAGCAGAAACGCCAATCGCTCATCTCGCCGGGCGCGGCGTGCCAGCCGCGGCACGTACGTCAGCATGAACTTGGCCTGCGTGGTGAGCGGCCCGGTGGCCATGCCCAATCGTTCGCCCCAGCGGATGAGGTCGGTGAAGTTGACATCGCAGGTGATGTCCTGCCGGCCGAAGTGCTGGTAGACCTCGTCGCCTTCGAACCGCTGCTGGTGAAAGTAAGCCCGCAGCGTGCCGTGCGGTCGGCGGTGATACAACGTTTCCACCGTATCACCATAGTCGATGGTGAGCATGCTCCCGCGTCGCCAGGCCGGCAGCCAGGTTTGCAGCCACTCATAGTAGGCCAGGTGCATCTCCACCTGCTGACCCAACCGTTGTCGCCAGGGCGAATCCCACAGGCTGGGCTGCGCCGCTGCCACGCGCTGTAGCGTCGCGGGCCGACAGGGACCCGGCACTTCGACCAGTTGCTCGCCCTCGGGCACCAGAAACACTTCCTGCCAGGTTTCGCCGTCGGAGCGAAACACGGCCGCCGGAAAGGCGTCGACCAGTTCGTTAGAGAAGATTAGCGCAGCGCCGCCGGCGGCTTCTACGGCCGCGGCCGGTTCCTGATGCCACTGCACGTGGTGGCCATGCAACCGCTGCTGCTGCACGGCGGTCAAATGCGGCGAGCTTTCGACGATGTGATAGGTCAGCCCGCGCCGGGCAAGCAGCGGCATCGACCGCAACACCTCGGCCGCCAGTTGCCCAGTGCCCGCTCCGATCTCGATCAGATGCCAGCGGCCGCGCCAGCCGGGGGCGACAACGTCGTTGCGATGCTGGGCTGCCCAGGCCGCAATGGCCCAAGCCAGAGCCGGGTGAAAGGTGGCTGCGGTGCTGAAGTCGCCCGCTGCGCGACCGACAGAAGCAGCACCACCGGCGCCATCGACACGACCGCCGCCGATGGCTGCCCGCCGGGCGTAATAGCCGTGCTGGGGATCGTGCAGGGCCGCTTGGAGGAAAACCTCGACCGGCAAGCGTCCTTGGTGTTCGTCCAGCAGTTCAACGAGTCGCGGATGCACGGCAGGTCGGGTGCAAAAGGGGAACAGCGGTGCTAAACGTAACGCGGCCAAGGGTTAAGCGTACAAGGCATCGACCAGCCCCCGCCAGGCGACACCACGCATGGTGGGGGGCCCGTTCTGATCCGTCGCGGCGCCGGCTGCCAACATAAGCTAGGTTTGCCAGTGGAGCTGTCACCTTGTGCCCAATGGCAAGGGTCCAGTGGGCTGCCGGTGGCAGCTGGCGGCGGAAGCCATCCATATCTTTGTTGTTCCTTCGACAATCATCGCCCAGGGCACTATGGGACCCATGTCGGACCTCAAAGTTGCTAATCCGCCAGAAGGAAGCGAATCCAAAGGCAACCTGCTGTCGCGGGTTAACGTGTTGTTGTTGTTGGTCGCGATCGTGCTGGGCGAATGCCTGATGGCTTACCTGCTGATCCCCTCGGAGAGCGAGGCCAAGGGCACGCTGGGGCTGCAAGCCAACGTGCAGCCGGCCTCCATGGAAGGTCCCAAGGATACGCCCGAAACCCATTCCTCGCTGGGGCTCGACCTGGTCGAAATCGACCTGGATTCGCACAGCATCACCGTGACCGACGCCGCCACCGGTTCGACCTGGCGGGTGGATTTCAAGCTGTATGGGCTGACCACCAAGGAGGACGAGCAGGAGCTGATGACGCTGCTGCCACGCGTCTCCAAGCGGCTTCGCGAACGCATCGATACGGTGATCCGCGAGTCCGATCCTAACGACTTGACCGAGCCTGGGTTGGGCTTGATCAAACGTAAGATTTCCGCGAAAGTCAACGAGGCGCTGGGCAAGCCGCTGTTGCGCGGCGTCGCTATCAACGATTTCTTTTTCTTCGAACACTAACGGCTCCGCGATAGCGGTGCTGTCCCCATCGACTTTTTCCGAGAACGATTGTCCCGGTGCCGGCTCAGGCGTTCGGCGCTGGGCGGAGAAATCTCCCCTGGCCGCGCAGCAGTAAGGAAGCCCTGCGCAGCGGGTGCGCCGCTCGCCATCGCTTGTTGTTTTGCGCGACCTTAAACGCTGGCAGGCATAACCATGGCAGACGAACCCATCGACCAGGATGAGATTGAAGCCCTGCTGCAGCAGGCCAAGCAGGGCGGTTCGGGACAGCCGCAAGCTTCGGCCGACGATGCCGCACGCACGCTGAATCAGGACGAGATCGAAACCCTGATGCGCGGCGCCGGCGGCAGCGCTGGCCAACCAGGTGCTGGCCAGGCCGATCCGGAAGGGGTGCTCGGCCAGCAAGAGATCGAACAGTTGCTCCAGCAGGCCAAAGCCGGCACGAAGGACACGGTCAGGCCCGCGGCCGCAGGCCCGCTAGCCCCCCCGCCTCCACCGCTGGCCGGCGATGGCATCTCCCCCGGCGATATCGAGTTTCTGCTGGATCAGGCCGAACAGGCCCTGGCCTCGGTCGATCAACCGCGGCAGGAAACGGTGCCGGGCCTCTCGGCCTTCCACTTCCCCGAGTTTCGCGGCGGCGCGGTCGCCCCGGCTCCGACGACCTTCGACCTCATCCGCGATGTGGAACTCGATCTGAAGATCGAGCTGGGCCGCACGCAGATGTACCTCGAGGATGTGCTGAAACTGCGCAAAGGCTCGGTGGTGCCGCTGGATAAACTGGCCGGTGACCCGGTCGACATCTATGTCAACGGCCGCCTGATCGCTCGGGGCGAAGTGCTCGTGCTCAACGACAACTTCTGCGTCCGCGTCAACGAACTGTTGGCCGCCCAGGAAGTAGTCGCCGGATAGGCGCCGCGCGATCCCTCACCAAGCCAGAAAGACACGCCACCGCGGGTAAACACTGCCCGCGGTTTTTTGATGCGTCTGGCTGATGCCGCTTGGGCGCGTGCGCCGGCGTCGATGCAGTAGCCCTGAATGACACGCGGGGAGCGTTTCGGCCGTCCGCCAAGAACAACAGCGGGGAGGTCAGCATCTGCTGCACCTCCCCGTTGATAGGATTCGTCGCTAACGTGGTTTGCCGTGTGGCCGGTCTGCGGTTACCGCATCGGCAACTCGCCCACGATGTTTACGTCGTACTCCTTGCGCAATTGGCTGCTCCATTCGCGTTGCAGCTCCATCATGTCCGGCTGAGCGGCGTTGGCGTAGTTGGTCAGCGGCGTGGCAATGAAGTTCTGGTGGGCAATGAACGGCGTGATGCGCTGGCCCGACCGCACGTACGACGAGCCGCGGACGTGCATCACGTACACGATGGTCTGCGGGGCGTTGTACGCCACACCATACTCGCCATCCTGCAGGCCAAAGAGCGTCAGACGCAGCTCGCTGCCGGGGTTCTTGAACTCCTCAGGCAGCGGCGTCCACTCCAAGCCCGAGCCGCCAAACTGCATGAACGACGGCTGCATCATCGTCATCGGCTCGAGCTCCACGCCCGAGTTGCCATCGAACGAAAGCTCGGTGAGCCGCTTGTTTTCCTTGCGGGCCTGCTCTTCCAGCTCCTGGGCCTTTTCCATGGCCAGCTTGCGAGCGTTGACCAGCTTCCAGGCGGCCACCACCTGGTCGCGCACCTGCTGCATGCTCTCCGGCGTATATGACTGCTGCTCGTTGACCTTCCAGAACAGGTAGTAGTTGCGATCGAGCTCGGTCGAACGCGAAATGCTCGAATCAAACAGGGCGCTGCGGCGGAACGGCTCGCCGATGTCGCGGGCGTTGAACGGCAGCTCCACGTCGGGCACCACCGACACCAGCAGGCTCTTGCCCAGTTCGGTGTCGCGCAGTTCGGCGAGCGTGAGCATCTCGGTGGGCGGCACAATCTTGTAGCCGCTGCTTTCGACGCCGGGCCGGATGGTTTCGAGAACCTTCTGTTCCAGGTCCTTGCGGATCGCGTCCAGTTCCTTGGAATCCTGGCCGTACCGAAGGTCGGCTTCACGCCACTCTTCGGTGTACTTGTTCATCAGGTTGTGAAGCTCACGCAGGCCGACGGAAACGCCGGGGCGGCCGTCCAGAATCCACTGCTCGGCCCGTTCCTGCGCCAAGCGGTTACGGATCTCGTCCTTAACCCGCCACAGCGGCTCGAACTCGGGAGGCGCGCCGCCGTGCAGTTGCGGAATGGTGACCAGTTCGCGGACAATTTCTTCCCGCGTGCGGCGGTCGGGCAGCGGCTCGCTCGAGGTGCTTTGTTGGCCTTCCTGAGCCGCAGGCGCCGCATCCTGGGCCGGCTGGTTCTGCGCCGGTGCCGAGAGCGACGGCTGATTGTCGGCCGGCTGCTTGTCGGCTGCCGGGGCCTCGGCCGCAGGCTTCTCGTCCTGCTCCTGGTTCTCGGCTCCGTCGGCCCGGTACGCTACCAGGTACGTGCGGCCGACGGCCTCGTCACGCTGGGCGGCACCTTCGCCCTGGGGCGCGTTGCCCTCGCCGTCCTTGGTGGCGCCGGCATCGCGGCGGACCGGCGGCGAAACCAGTTCGCGCGGGTCTTCCAGCGGCGCGACTTCATCGCGGAACGGGTTGGGGAACAGCGACTTGTTCTTGTCGTAATACTCCTGAATCTCTTCGTCAGTGATGGTTTCGCGGGCCTTCTCCACCATCGCGTTGTAGTCAGCCACCACGTACTGGAAGCTGGCACGCTGCGGCTGGGTGAAGCCCGGCGTTGGCGACAGCGGATCGGCCATGAAGTTCTGGTATTGAGCGAAGAACCGCTGCAGCTCGGCGTCGCTGGGCGTGGGCACCTTGTCGGTGAAGGCCGACACCGGCACGGCCAGCACTTCGGCCTCGATCTGGCGGTGCACCCGCTGGAACAACCGCCAACGCTCGGCCGGGGTCCAGGCCGAAACGCCGTAGAAATACTGGTTCTGCAACCACTGGGCCTGGAGTTCCGGCCGCAGGGCCGCGAAAAGCTGGGTCTCGGTCACCTGGGCCATATCCAACGCCCGGCGAATCTGCTCGGGGGTCAGCGGGCCCAGCTCCGCGAGAAAGTCGTTGATGACCTCGTCGCCGACCACCATGCCCAACTGCTCGGCCTTGTGCGACATCAGGTACAGGTCGATCAGGCTTTCCGGATCAGTGGGCCCAAAGCCTTGGGGCGAACCGGTCAGGGCATACAAGAAGGTGTTGGCGATCGAGCGCGAGCGCTGCAAGGCAGCCAGGGTCGAACGGCGGATATTGCCTGCGCTGGTCTCCACCACAACCGCGTTATCGCCAGCAGGCCCGCTGGGGTTGCCCAGCATGTCGGCCAACACGAAGGCGACCATCAACAGGACGCACAGCAACGCCAGGAAAGTTTTTTGGTGCTTGCGAAAACGCTGAAAAGGGCTGCTGGCCATAACTTGCTGCTATCGGTTGGGGAGCTTACCGAGCTGAGTCCATTCCTTGACAGCCGCCGTGACAGAACAGTAACAGTGGGCGGCCCTGTCCTTCTGGCGAAACCGCGGTGATTGTAGGGATAGCAAGGGTTAATGCAATCCCAACTAGCAGTGTCGCAGGTTGACGCAAGCTGTCAATCTGCTTGACCGGCCGCACCCCGGACCGCTAAGGTTCCCCCATTCCCGGTAATCGGACCCCGCGTCGGGCAACAACGTAAGCAGGCGGTAAGCCACGACCGATAAGCTGAGCTATAAGCAAGCAGCGGCAAGCCGTGCCGGCAGCTCCCAGCCGAGCAGTAAAGATAGCCAGGCTGCGCAAAACTGGCAGACGGGAGAAGCCTGCACCCGCAACCGCGCTACCCTGGCCCAAAGCGCCCAGGCCCGTGATCAGGTTCGCGGCGGCCGGCGCGCCAGAAGCCGCGGCTCGTGGATTTCCCCCCCGGGAAGCGATTGGGGGAGACAACCCGGCGTAAGATTGGCGCACACCATAATATTAGCGCCCTCTCACGAGGACGCTCATGACAGCGCTCGCCGCCCCCTACACCCAAGGTGCCAGGGGTCGGCCGACAAGATATTCATTTGGCTAACTGACCAGGGCAGTCCTCCGCTTTCGGCGTTCGATTCGATTGATACCTCGCGGCTTTTTCCCACTCCCCAGTCAACTTGAAGGGGAAAGCCGCCTCGCGACCCATCCGGCCGAAGTGGAAGCTCCCGATGATCCTCCCCACGTGGCAACCTCATGGCTGAAAAGAACGAGCAGCGGACCGGCAAACCCCTGGTCATCGTGGAATCGCCGGCCAAGGCCAAGACGATCAGCAAGTTCCTAGGGCAGAACTTTGTCATCGAGGCCAGCATCGGCCATATCCGCGACTTGCCCGAGAACAAGAAACAACTACCGGCCAAGTACCAGAACGAGCCTTGGGCCTACCTGGGCGTGAACGTCGACAGCGACTTCGAGCCGGTGTACGTGGTCACGCCCGACAAGCGGGAGCAGGTCAAAAAGCTCCAAAACCTGGTCAAGAACGCTCCCGAGCTCTACCTGGCGACGGACGAAGACCGCGAAGGGGAAGCCATCAGTTGGCACCTCAAGGAGGTGCTCAAGCCGACCATCCCGGTGCGACGGATGGTGTTCCACGAAATCACGGCCGACGCCATCCGCAAGGCGCTGGCCAGCCCTCGCGGCATCGACGACGCCCTGGTCCGCGCTCAGGAAACTCGCCGAATCCTCGACCGGCTCTACGGTTACGACGTTTCGCAACTGCTCTGGCGTAAGCTGGGCGGCATCGCCAAAAGCGCCGGCCGCGTGCAAAGCGTGGCGGTGCGGCTGATCGTCGAGCGCGAACGCGAACGCATGCGGTTCACGGCCGCCACGTACTGGGATCTGCTGGGCACCTTCGCCAAGCAGCAATCGAGCGATGCCCCGTTCGCCGCGCCGCTGGTCCGAGTGTCCGGCAAGCGCATTCCTTCGGCCAAAGATTTTGATCCGGCGACCGGCAAGCTCGTCGAGCAAGACGTGCTGCTGTTGGACCAGGCGGGCGCCGAAGCGCTGGTCGAGCGGCTCAAGGACAGCGAGTTTGTCGTCCAGTCGCTGGAGGACAAGCCGTACACCTCCAAGCCGTACCCACCGTTTACCACTAGCACGCTCCAGCAAGAAGCCAACCGCAAGCTGCGGTTCACGGCCCGGCGGACGATGCAGGTGGCCCAGAACCTGTATCAGAACGGCTATATCACCTACATGCGTACCGACTCCACGGCGCTCAGCGATGAGGCCGTGAATGCCGCCCGGCAACTGGTCGAAGCCCAATATGGCCGCCAGTACTTGCCGGCGCAGCCCCGCGTTTACACCACCAAGGTGAAAAACGCCCAGGAAGCGCACGAAGCCATTCGCCCGGCAGGCACTACGTTCCGCATGCCGGAATCGCTCCGCGGCGAACTGAACGACGACGAATTCAAGCTGTACGAGATGATCTGGAAGCGGACGGTCGCGTGCCAGATGGAGAACGCGCGCGGCCGCCGGATCACCATCACCATCGCCGCCAAGACACGCGACGGCGAAGAAGCGATCTTCCAGGTGGGCGGCAAGACGATCGACTTCCCCGGCTATCTCCGGGCGTACGTCGAAGGTTCTGACGACCCGCAAGCCGAACTGGCCGACCAGGAGATCGTGCTGCCCGACGTGCAGGTGGGCGATCGTCTCGATTGCCAGTCGCTGCTCCCCAAGAGCCACACCACGCAGCCGCCGGCCCGATATACCGAAGCCACGCTGACCCGCACGCTGGAACAAATGGGCATCGGCCGGCCCAGCACGTACGCATCCATCATTGACACCATTCTGAACCGCAACTACGTGTTCAAGCGGGGTAACGCCCTGATCCCGACGTGGACGGCCATGGCGGTGATCAACCTGATGGAGCGTTACTTCGAAACACTGGTTGATTACAGCTTTACGGCCAAGCTCGAGGACGAGCTGGACGCCATCAGCCGCGGCGAAGCCGGGCACGTGGAATACCTGCGGCGGTTCTACTTTGGCGAAGGCCAGAACGCCGACCACCTTGGCCCCGAAGGCGGTCTGAAGCACCAGGTCGAAAGCAAGCTGGGCGAGATCGACGTCCGCGCCGTCTGCCAGTTCCCCATCGGCAAGCCCGAGGAACTGCGCGAGGGCGAAGAACCGATCTATGTCCGCGTCGGCCGGTATGGACCGTTCCTCGAGCAAGGCGACCGCCGCGGCACCTTGCCCGACGACATCGCCCCCGATGAAGTCACGCTGGAAAAAGCCCGGCAACTGCTCGACCAGGCCCAACGCGGCGAGGAGCCGCTGGGCTTCTGCCCGGAAACCGGCAAGCCGGTGTTCCTCAAGCAGGGGCGGTTCGGACCGTACGTGCAGCGCGGCACTTCGGAAGACGAGGAAAAGCCGCAAAACGCTTCGCTGCTCAAGGGCATGGACCCGGCGGAAGTAAACCTGGAGACGGCGCTCAAGCTGCTCCAGTTGCCGCGTGAGCTGGGCCCGCACCCCGAGGACGGCCAGCCGATCGTGGCCCACAACGGCCGCTTCGGCCCTTATGTGAAATGGGGTAACGAGTCGCGCAGCCTGCCGCCCGATCTATCGCCGCTGGACGTGACGTTGGAGCAGGCGGTGGAACTGCTGTCCAAGCCCAAGGCCGGACGCCGCAGCTTCAGCCGCGCTCCCAAGGAGCCGCTCAAACAGCTTGGCGAGTCACCCATTACCGGCCAGCCGGTTCAACTGCTGGAAGGCCGCTACGGTCCTTACGTGACCGACGGCGAAACCAACGCTTCGCTGCCCAAGGATGTCTCGCCCGACGACCTGACCATGGAACGGGCGCTGGAGCTGCTGGCCGAGCGCGCGGCCAAGGGCACCACCAAGGGCAAGAAGAAAGCGGCCAAGAAGGCAGCCAAAAAAACCGCCAAGAAAAAGACCACCAAGAAAGCGACCAAGAAGAAGAGCAGCTAGCACGTGCGGCGTCGCGCTGCGCTCGCGAGCACGACGCCGCCGGTTGTCTGATCGTTCGCCTGGAAAACGCGCAAGCGTTCTCTAGCGCCGCAGCGTGCCGTCGCCGGCGGCCAACCGCATTTGGTTGGAAACCCAGCGCTGCCAGTCCGCCTCCAGGGCGCTCAGGCTGCTGTAGCCGTAATGGCGACGCGCGGCCGCATCCCAGTTGCCGCCGGCACCGTCGACCGCGAATTGCAGGAACGTGCCGCGGCTACCCCGGGCAAACAGGAACTCGGCGAGCGAACAACTCACCGTGTATGCGGTTTGATCGTTCGCCGGAATCAACTGGCGATCCAGCACGCTCCGCAATTGCGGATACTGGCCGCTGAATGCCATGTCGGCCAGGATGCGCCGCCGCACGGCGCGCACCGCCGCGTCGTCTTCCAGCCCTGCGCAACCTTCCTGGGCAAACGCCGGCAAACGCTCGCCAAACTTGGTCGCCAGGATGCAATGCAGCAGTTCGTGCGCGAGCGTCGCGCCGCAGGCTAACTGTTCGCTGGTCTTGAGCCAGATGATGTGATGCGTGCGGTGCGGCCGCTTGAGCGGCAACATCGCCGCATGGTCTTCGTCGGGCGAAATGCGCACGTGAATGATGACCGGGCCTTCGCCCTCGGGCAGCGTGTGGCCGAGCCACGCCTGGGCGAGCTGCACGCGGTACTGCTCGGCATGGCGAAGCACGTCCTCCGCGATGCGGTGATCCGGCGCGTGGACGATGAAGTTGGCACTGCTGGCCAGGCCAATGTCGGCAGGCGCCGCGGCAACCAATGCGGCGCACAAAAGCAGAGTCGCTTCCATGCTGTGGGGCCCTCCTTGGTGGAGGGTTGAATGTGGCCGATTCGCCCGCGCCGAGTCAATCGCGAAAGCGGCCCGCCGAAGAATTCCGCCGAAAAATCACCCTGCCTGCGCTACCCCAGCGGGGAATGCGGCGATTGAAGCGCGACAAAACGTCGGAGAGCGACGAAGGAAAACAATGCGGAGCAACCGCAGATGCGATGGCAGCGCGCCGCCCGGCTTCGAAGCGCTGAAGCTGGATCGCGCTAAGCCAAGAAACCGGCGAACGAGGGGCTACGCCGGCTGAGCGCAAAATAATAGGCGAAGTCGTTTGGATGAGCAGCCGACTTCGCCCGAAAGAACATAGAGCTAAGTATGATGCTTTAGTTATAGCCGCTGCCGTCGTTGTTGCAAGAGCAACTGCACAAAAATCGCACGCCGATCGCGAGCTGTGATTCATACGCCATACGGCCCTGGGGAAAGCCCCCATAAAGCGATGGCTGGTGGCTCACGTCGCGAAGCTGCTCCGCACTCCCAAGGCACCACGCAAGCGAATACCTTGCAAGCACTTAGAGATTGAACGGGGTTGCCCCAGAAGGTTCCCTGCAACGGTGCCACCGCCTGGGCAGTTTGCCGGGCATCTGCCGACAGCCGTCGGTTAGCACGGCAGTCGGTCGACTGGCCCCTGGTGATGAAAGGGCGGCCTTCGCGCATCTAACCATCGTGGGCATCGGTCGCCACGGGCGGCAGCAATCGGTTGTTGCCGCGTGCAAAAAGCGGCGTCTTTCCACGGGGAGTCGGATATGAGCACGTTTACGCGGTGGATGGTTGGTCTGGTTTTGTGTGCGGTGGGTGGTAGCGCTGCGCTGGCTCAGCCACCCGCACAGCCACCTGCTGCGGCGCCGCGCGAGGCAAACGCCGTTCGCCCGCCCGTGCAAAGCCGCCATTACTCACGGCACACGTTCACCGCCGACGATGGCCGCAAGCTCGACTACTGGCTGATGACGCCGGCCACCATCGAACCGGGCAAGAAATATCCGCTGGTCCTGGCGCTGCACGGCCGAGGCGGCAACACCACGGCGGCAGCCGTGCTGGCCAGCGATGCCATGCGGTCAGAGTATCCGTGTTTTGTGCTGGCGCCGGCTGTTGGACGCGAGCAGGTTTGGGCGTTGCCCACCGACTTTGCCCGGTTGCGGGGCGAGGCCATGTTGCCCGTCGTCTTGGCGGCCCTGGCTCAGGTGCAACAGCAGCACCCGATCGATGCCGATCGGATCTACGTCACCGGGCAATCGATGGGCGGGTTTGGCACCTTTGGCGCGTTGGCGGCCAGCCCCGAGACGTTTGCCGCGGCGATTCCCATCTGCGGCGGTTGGCGTCCTGACGATGCGGCCAAGATGAAAGACGTACCGATCTGGATCTTCCACGGCGATGCCGATCGCACGGTACCGGTGGAGCGCAGCCGCGTGATGGTCGAAGCGCTCAAAGCGGCCGGCGGCCAGCCCAAGTACAGCGAGCTGAAAGGCGTCGCTCACGCCAGTTGGGGCCCGGCCTACAACGATCCGGCGACCTGGAAATGGCTGTTCTCGCAGCGGCGGCAACCGCGGTAGTTGCCCGCCCCCTGCACCCTTGAATCCCCGCCTGGCGTGTGGAACACTAGAGCCTTAAAAATCGTGCCGAAGCGGCCAAGACCAGGCCCAAAACCGGTGTCTGCCCCGTCCTTCTCCGGCCGTTCATTCCGCAACCCGACGCCCTCCCTCTGTTAGCGAGCCTGCCATGCGCACCAACCCCGTGAAGGAGAAACTTCGCAACGGCCAGCCCACCTTCGGCACCTGGTTGTCGCTGGGCGATTTGTACGCCACGCGGGTGATGGCCCGGGTTGGTTTCGACTGGCTCACGCTGGACATCGAGCACTCGCCGATCGACTGGTCGCAGGCGGCCATGATTTTCGCCTGCATCGCCGACGCCGGCTGCGTGCCGCTGGCCCGGGTTCCCAAGGGGAATCACGATTACATCAAGCGCGTGCTCGACGCCGGCGCCTGGGGCATCGTGGTGCCCATGGTCGATACGGTCGAGCAGGCCAAGATCGCCATCGCTGCCGCCAAGTACCCGCCCGAAGGCAACCGCAGCCTGGGCGGCGGCATGCAGTTCATGAACTTCGACGCCACGCCGAGCGACTACTTCCGCAAGGCCAACGACGAAATCCTGGTAATCCTCCAGACCGAAAGCCCCACCGGCGTGGAAAACGCCGAAGCCATCTACTCGCTGCCCGGCGTGGATGCGATCTTTGTCGGTCCGGTCGACCTGCGGGCGAACATGCGCGGCAAGGACTGGAGCGAACCCAGCAATGAAGAGTTCGAAGCGATGCTCCAGCGGGTGGTCGACGCCGGCAAGAAGGTTGGCACGCCCACGGGCATGCACGTGCAAGATCCCGAATCGGCGCTGCGGCGTGCCGAGCAGGGTATGCAGTTCATCGCCATCGGCAGCGAACTGAAGATGATGACCAACAAGGCCCAGGAAATCCACGCTGCCCTGACCGGCGCCAAGGCCAAGGAAATTGCCCGGTACTAAGCCGGCGGCAACAACAAGCCCCGCTGCATTGCGGCATGGCCCCGGGGCAAGAGTGGTGGCCGTAACAAGTGGCGTTGCGCACTCGGCTGCGGAAGCCTTCGCCGCTGTTTGCCCTTTTGGTCCTGCCCCTGCCGACTCATGCCTGATCATGTCGCGATTCGGATTGCCTGCGTGGCCGTGGCGGGAGCGGTCGGAGCGCTAGCACGCTGGGGCCTTTCGCGGTTCGTGCAGCGCATGGCAGGTACGGGCTGGCCGTATGGCACCTTGGCGGTGAACGTGCTGGGCTGCTTTTTCTTTGGGCTGGTGATCGCCGCCTTCCGTGACCGCGTACCGGCCGATAGCCCCTGGCGGCTGCTGCTGTTGACCGGCTTTGCGGGGGCCTTTACCACTTACAGCACGTTTGCCTTTGAATCGTGGCAACTGGCGGCCGACCGCCATCTGCTGGGCGCGGCGGTGAATGTGGCCCTGCACCTGGTACTGGGTCTGGCCGCCGTGGGGCTGGGCCTGCTGGCAGGACGAATCTTCCAGTAACTGGCCACTTTGGACGCGTGCCCCGTTCGCGTGCCGCGATGGCGCGGCCCCACCGTAGGCTCGACGTCGCACAGCGTCCTCCCCACGTCGCATGCCCCGCGTCCTACGCTCCTAGAGGGGGCCGAC
>ERZ777003.1637-NODE-1637-length-31588-cov-7.136492_pt1 | contig 31588 bp, 26 predicted proteins | sample MGYA00374956_ERZ777003 | MGnify/ENA primary metagenome ERZ777003 (study PRJEB29302, sample SAMN06268252) | bioreactor metagenome | isolation source: Joint BioEnergy Institute, California, USA | place: USA:Joint BioEnergy Institute, California, USA | collected... | reverse complement strand
GAACGTCAGCTTCCCAAGCTGAATGTCGTGGGTTCGATTCCCATCGCCCGCTCCATTCCGGGCCCCGCAGAATACCGCCAAGTCCAATCGTGGTGCCTTTTACCCCGGCTGGCGGCGTGACCCCTTCAGGGCGGCGAGCAGGCGGCCAAGGCCCCGGTCGAGAACCTTGTCCTTGCGAAGCACCACGGCCAACTCCCGCGCCAGCGCCGGGCGCAGCGAGCGCACCACCGTGCCCGCGACATCGCCGCCGAGCGCCAGCGCGGGCAGCACCGAGCAGCCACGACCGCCCGCGACCAGGACCTTGATGGCCTCGACGCTGCCCAGCTCCATGATCGGCCGGGGGGCCAGGCCCGCGCGGCGGAACCAGGCATCGATGATCGCCCGGGTGTTCGCCCCCGTCTCGTAGAGGATCAGCGGCAGCCGCACGAGCTCGGAGGCCGCGAGTGAGGCTCGCCCCTTGGGCGCCATGGCCTCCGGGAGGAGCGCCACCAGGGGATCGGTGGCGACCTGCGTCGCCGTGAGCGAGCGGCCGAGCGCGGCCGGGAGCGTGACCAGCGCCGCATCGAGGTCGCCCTCCTCGGCCCGGCGCAGGATGTCCGGCGTGTTGCCGGTGGCGATGATCACCTCGAGACCGGGCATCCGCTCGTTCAGCTCGGCCAGCACCGGCGGCAGGAGGTGGATGCAGGCCGTGGCGCCGGTGCCCAGGCGGACGCGCCCAGCTTCGCCGGCGCGGTGCGCCGTGGCCACCGCCCTGGCGTCCTCGACGGCGGCCCGCGCCCGCCGGGCCGGCTCGACGAGCGCCCGACCGGCGGCGGTCGGCACTGTCCGGCCGCCGACGCGCTCGAGCAGCCGGACGCCCATGGCGCGCTCCAGCTCCCGAAGCTGCTGGCTGGCCGCGGGTTGGGTGAGCCCGAGCGCCTGCGCGGCCGCGGTGACGCTGCCGGTCTCGACGACGGAGAGGAAGGTCCGCAGCTGGCGGATGCTCGGGTCGCGCATGCGGAAAACTTATCGGCATGCCGCGCATCAGAAAAACTTCGTTTTGTCTCGGAGCCCGCGCCGGCAGGCTTGGCGGCATGGACACGCAAGCCATCTCTCCGCCCGTCGCGCCCCTTCCGGCCATTCGCATCCGGCCCTCGGAAGAACGCGACATCGGCGCCATTGCCGCGATCTACGGTCACCACGTCCTGCACGGGACCGGCTCCTTCGAGACCGAGCCGCCCGGCGAGGAGGAGATGCGGCGGCGGCGGGCCGACATCCTCGCCCGCGGCCTGCCCTACCTGGTTGCGGAGGGGGAGGATGGCACCATCCTCGGCTACGCCTATGCCAGCGCCTACCGGCCGCGCGCCGCCTACCGGAACACGGTCGAGAACTCGGTCTATGTGCGCCACGACGTCGTCGGCCGGGGCATCGGCCGCCTGCTGCTGGCCGAGCTGATCTCCCAGTGCGAGGCGCTTGGGGCGCGGCAGATGGTCGCAGTGGTCGGGGACAGCGCGAATCTGGCCTCGGTGCGCCTGCACGAGGCACTTGGATTCCGCCTCGTCGGCACGCTGCGCTCCGTCGGGCGCAAGCACGGCCGCTGGCTCGACACCGTGTTGCTGCAGCGGCCGCTCGGCGAAGGCGACCAGACGGATCCCGCCGGGGGCGAGTGACGCCATTTGGGCCAAGGACGTGCGCGGCCGCGGATGACCGCTGCCCACAGCATAAATCAGCGCTGTTCCGCGACCGCGGCGTAGCCCGCCGGGCCGGCGTGGGGCCTTGGACCTCGACCTTACTGATCGGAAAAGCCTCTAGGCTCAGGCACCATTGACCGCTTGCTGCGGCTCCGGCAGAGGCCGCCTCCCGGACGATGCTCGCCTTCCGCGGTTGCCTGCCCTGATCACGGCCTTCCGGCAGACACCCTGGCCGCGGGCAAGGCGGCATGACATTGTTACCTCGGCCATGCATCCGGCCGGCACGGCTGCACGGACCGGATGCGGCCGTGGCACGCCGCGTGCCGACCCGCCCATGTGCAAGGGAGGTTCCGGACCTTGTCGCACCGACCTGCCTGCCGCGGGCGCCTCACATCGGCTGTCGCGACCACCTTGGCACTCCTGCTGCCGCTCCTTGCGGCCGCTCAGGCCTCGGCTCAGGGCGGTACGCCAGACCGCCACAGGATCGGCCTCTACGTCAGCGACCTGTATAGCCTCGACCTGATGCGCGACACCTTCGGCGCCAGCTTCTGGGTCTGGGCTGTCGGGCCGGACTCGGCGCTGGCTCTGCAGACCATGGAGTTCGCCAACGCTGACCAGGTAACGGTGAGCCTGGAGAGCACCGTTCCGCGTGGCGCCGTGTCCTGGAGCCAGCGCAAGGTCACCGGCACCTTTCGCCAGGCCTGGGACCTGCGCAACTTCCCCTTCGACCGCCACTCGCTGGAGATCCTGCTCGAGGAGGGCGTGCAGGAGGAAGGTAGCTTCGCTTACGAGGCCGACCTGGCGAACTCGGGCTACGGCTTGCAGGCGCCCGTCGAGGGCTGGCGCGTCGCCGGCATGCGCGTCGAGGTCGTCACAGCGACTTACGCAACCAGCTTCGGAGACCCGGCGGCGTCGAGCCCGGAGAGCCGCTTCAGCCGAATGCGGGCGGTGCTGCAGTTGGAGCGCGTGGACTACACAGGCTTCCTGAAGCTTACCGCGGCGCTTTATGCGGGCGTCCTGGTCTGCGCCATCGGCTGCCTGATGCATGTCACCGCCACCACTTTCTCGGCCCGCATCAGCCTGCTCGTCGCCTCGCTGTTCTCCCTGGTCTTCAGCATGCGGGCGGCGAGCCTTACGCTCGGCAGCGAGCACGGTGCGACGCTGATCGATAAGCTCCACATGGTCGGCCTGACCTACGTGGTGGTGGTCACGGCGGTAACGGTGCTGGTGCGCAGCCGTCTGGAGGGGGCGACGGAAGGGATGCCGGCACTCATCCGGCTGGATCGCTGGTCCTGCCTGGGGGCGGCCGGCCTCTTCGTCCTCGCGAATGTCTGGCTGATGTTGCAGGCGGCCCACCGGGGGTAAGTGGCGGGCCCCGGTCTCGAGCCGCTGGCGGCACGATCTGGGATGAAGGACCAGAACCTGTCCAATCGGATCGTCGCCGCTCTGGGCCCGTTTTGCTGCACCAAGAGCCGCGGAGAGCCGAGTTCGGGCCCCGACCAGAGCGGCGGCGGCGCGGAGCGCGAGCTCTGCGCCGCGTGGCCGCGTGGTCTCGTAGCAGATGGATTCAGCAAGCCGCCGCCTGCTCCACGGTGGCTTGACGGTAGGCGGCTGTCGTGGACGTTCGCCGGGCTGAGGCGGATCGCCAGGGGCACGCCGTTCGCGTCCACGACGACGTGCCGCTCCGTGCCCGGCCGGCCGGCCGCGGTCGGTCGGGCTCGGGCCGGTCTGCTCGCCCCCCTTCGTCGGCACCGAGGCGCTGTCCAAGGCTGGCCTGGCTCCAGCCGATCGCGTTCGTGCCGCCCAGCCGGTCGAGGAGGGAGCGGTGGAGGCGAGCCCACACCCCGTCGAACGGCTTCGCCATTCGACCCTGCCAGTCCCCCAGCCGCCGCCGGCAGGCCATGCCGCAGCTGCGGCGCATCTCCTGCGGCAGCGTTCGGGCCAGTGGCCCGAACCCCAGGGGATGCGTTTCTCCAGCTCCGCTCAGTCCTCGCCCTGTGCGATCACCCCGGCCTCGCCCTTGCGCCCGATTACAATCACGCTCGTGACATCCACCTGGATCGACTTCCCCGAACCTGGGACGGTCGCCGAGACGGCGTGCATCGGTGCGGTTGGGAGGGAGCGGCGCACGCAGGCGGTGAGGATCGCCGAGAGCGCGACCGATCGGTCCGCCTCTCTGACCAAGGGAAACCGCCATGCTGCGGCCGCCATTTTGAGTTTGAGGGCTTCGACAGGTCCTCGCGCTCTGGCATGGCCCGCTTCGCCCTGCGCCTACCGGCCTGCCGCGCGCTTCCGCCTCGCCGGCCACGGCGCCAGTTGGCCTCATTTGCGATCGCCGGGCGCAGCCAGGGATCCACGGACGTGCTCCGTCCGGTCGCGTAGGTGAGTCCAGGCGCTTCGGCCGAGCAGGCACAGCCGCAAATTTTTCATATATTGGAATTTTACGTAAGCAGATTTTGTTTCGTGAAAATGTGCTTGCGCAGAGTCCTGTGGCGTGAGAAATCTCACTAGAGCGTGAGTTCGGCTGCGGGATGTTGGGAAAGCGGAGTACTGGCCTCTGGAAATTCAGCAGGATCTGTGACCCAGAGCGGTATGCCTGACTAATCCCGGCTAATATCGCCCAAGCAGAAGCGAAGAGGTGGCGGGGTATGTCTTGGCGCGTTGGCGTGGACTCGGGTGGCACCTTCACCGATGTCTGTCTGTTCGATGAGGAGAGCGGCCGGGTCGCGGTGTGGAAGGTCTCCTCGACGCCGGACGACCCCTCCCGCGCGATCGCGCAGGGCGTCGAGGAGGGCATGCGCCAGGTCGGGCGCCCGGCCTCGGACGTCTCCTATTTCGGCCATGGCACGACGGTTGCGACCAACGCGCTGATCCAGCACCGCGGCGTCCCCACCGGCCTGATCACCACGGACGGCTTCCGCGACCTGCTGGAGATCGGCCGGCAGAAGCGCCCCGACCTCTACGACCTGCAGGCCGACAAGCCGCCGGTGCTGGTGGCGCGCGACCTCCGCCTCGAGGTACCGGAGCGCGTGCGCCATGACGGCACCATCGAGACCGCGCTCGACGAGCAGGCGGTGCGCGAGGCGGCGCGCGCGCTGAAGCGTGCCGGCGTGCAGGCGGTGGCGATCTGCTTCCTCTACAGCTTCGTCCGGCCGGAGCACGAGGCCACGGCGCGGCGCATCCTGGCCGAGGAGTTCCCCGAGGCCTTCATCACCGCCAGCCACGAGATCGCGCCGGAGTTCCGCGAATACGAGCGGCTCTCCACCGCGGTGGTGAACGCCTATCTCGGGCCGGTCATGCAGGGCTACATCCGCCGCCTGGCGGAGCGGCTGGCCGAACTCGGCGTGACCGCGACGCCGCACCTCACGCAGTCGAACGGCGGCGTGATCGGCTTCGAAGCGGCGGCGACGATGCCGGTGCGCATGGTGCTCTCCGGCCCGTCCACGGGCGTGGTCGGCGCGCAGGCGATCGGGCGGCTGGCGGGCTTCCCGGACCTCATCACCTTCGACATGGGTGGCACCTCCACCGACGTTGCGCTGCTGCAGGACGGCGAGGCGCGGCTCGCGGGCGAGAACATCGTCCATGGCTACCCGATCAAGGCGCCGATGCTCGACATCCACACGGTGGGTGCGGGCGGCGGCTCCATCGCCTATGTGGATTCGGGCGGGCTTCTGAAGGTCGGGCCGCGCAGCGCCGGCGCCGATCCGGGCCCGGTCTGCTACGACCGCGGCAACGAGGAGCCGACCGTCACCGACGCCAATGTGGTGCTCGGCACGCTGCACCCGACGCATCTGCTCGGCGGGCGGATGCCGATCCGGCGCGACCTCTCGGTCGCGGCGATCGAGCGCCTGGCCAAGCGCCTCGGCATGGACACCATGGCGACGGCGCAGGGCATCCTCTCGGTCGTCACCGCCAACATGGCGAAGGCCATCCGCGTCATCAGCGTGCAGCGCGGGCACGATCCGCGCGACTACACGCTGATCGCCTTCGGCGGCGCCGGGCCGCTGCATGCGGCGCGGCTGGCGAAGGAGCTGGAGATGCGGCGCGTGTTGGTGCCGCGCAACCCCGGCATCCTCTGCGCCATGGGCCTGCTCCTGACCGACCTGCGCGCCGATTTCGCGAGCACGCGCCTGACCGCGCTGGACGAGGGCGCCCTCGGCCCCATGGAGGCCGCCTTCGCGGCGCTGGAGGCCCAGGCCGCGCGCTGGTTCGAGCAGGAGGAGATCCCCGAGGCGGCGCGCCGGGTGAACCGCACCGTGGACATGCGCTACGCCGGCCAGAACTACGAACTGGCGGTCCCGGTGCCGGAAGGCGCCTTCGGCCCCGCGACCCTGGCCGCCCTGGCCGAGGGCTTTGCCGCGGCCCACAAGCGCATGTACGGCTTCGTCGCCGAGGGCGAGCCGGTGCAGCTTGTTACCTTCCGAGTGGAGGCGATCGGCAAGGTCCGCAAGGCCGAGTTCCGGCCGAAGCCCCTGGCCGGGCCGGATCCGGCCGAGGCCCTGGTGGGCCAGCGCGAGGTCTGGCTGCCGGAGGCCGGCGGCCCGGTCTCCGTCCCTGTCTACGCACGGGACCGGCTGCTGCCGGGCAACCGCATCACCGGGCCGGCCATCGCCGAGCAGATGGATTCGACCACCGTTGTCCTGCCGGGCATGGCCGCCCGGGTGGACGCTTATGATAACCTGATCCTGGAGGCGGTGGCATGAGCGCGGCGCTCGACCTCTCCCGTCCGCAGGCGGTGGACCCGATCACCGTGGAGGTGATCGGCTCCGCTCTCTCCTCCATCGTCGAGGAGATGGGGGAAGCGCTGGTGCGCGCCTCCTACTCCACCAACATCAAGGAGCGGCGGGACTGCTCCACCGCCCTGTTCGACACGCGGGGCCGCACGCTCTGCCAGGCGGAGCACATCCCGATCCACCTCGGCAGCTTCATCGGGATCATCCAGCACATCCTGAAGCGCCACCCGGTCGCGGAGATGCGCCCGGGCGACGTCTTCGTCGGCAATGACGCCTACGAGGGTGGCGGCACCCACCTGCCGGACATCGTGCTGGCCGAGCCGATCTTCGTCGGCGAGCGCATCGTGGCCTGGGCAGTGAACCTGGCCCACCATTCCGACTTTGCCGACCGCGGCCACGCCCATATCTACCAGGAAGGGCTGCGCATCCCACCGATCCGGCTCTACCGCGCCGGGGAGCTGCAGCGGGACGTGCAGGAGCTGATCCTGCTGAACTGCCAGGTGCCGCGGGAGCGCCTGTCCGACCTCCGCGCGCAGATGGCGGCGAACCGCCTCGGCGTGCAGCGCATGCAGGCGCTCTGCGCCAAGTACGGCACGGAGACGGTGCTCGCCGCCGGCGAGGCGCTGCTGGACTATGCCGAGCGCAAGATGCGCGCCGGCATCGCCGCGATCCCGGACGGCGTCTATCGCTTCTCCGACACGCACGACAGCCCGGAGATCGAGGGAGAGCTGTCGCTCTCGACCGAGATCGAGGTGCGGGGCGACACGATGCGCCTGCATTTCGAGGGGCCGCCGCAGGTGCGCGCCGGCATCAACATGACCTACACGGCGCTGCTCGCCACCGTGTACTACGCGGTGAAGACCGTCGTGGATCCGACGCTGCTGCCGAATGCGGGCCTCGCGCGCCCGCTGACGGTGACGGCGACCGAGGGCAGCGTGGTCAATTGCTCGCCCCCGGCGGCGGTGAATGCGCGGCTTTCCACCTGCCAGCGCGTGGTGGACCTGATCCACGGCGCCCTCGCCCAGGCGGTGCCGGAGCGGTTGACGGCGGCGCATAACGGCGCCTGCTTCGTCGCCAGCTTCATCGGGCGCCAGCCGCGCACCGGCGAGCCCTGGGTCTATCTGGAGACCATCGGCGGCGGCTACGGCGCGCGCGCGACCAAGGACGGGCTGGACGGCGTGCATGTGCACAATACCAACACCTCCAACCTGCCGGTCGAGGCGCTGGAGATCGAGTATCCGCTGACGCTGCTGCGCTACGAGCTGGTGGAAGGCTCGGGCGGCGCGGGCACCCATCGCGGCGGCATGGGGCTGCGGCGCGTCTATCGCGCAGAGGCCGATTGCCGGCTGCGCCTGGACGGCTCCCGCTTCAAGTCCGCTCCCTGGGGGCTGCGGGGCGGGTTGCCCGGTGCCAAGGGGCGCTTCGTCTTCGGTCCCGGCGTGGCGCCCTTCTCCCTGGGCAGGGGGGATCTCAAGGCCGGGCAATGGGTGGAGATCATCACCCCCGGCGCCGGCGGCTATGGCCCGCCCGAGGGCCGCGACCGCGACGCGGTGGCCCGCGACGTGCGGGAAGGGCGGATCACCGCCGACGAGGCGAAGCGCATCTACGGCTACGACAAGAACGGCTGAAAGCAGCCAAGGGAGACGACGACCATGCGAACGACACGCCGCGCCCTGATCGCCGCCGGCGCTGGGCTGCCCTTCCTGCGCCTCGCCGGGGCGCAGGCCCAGCGGACGCCCGGGCTGCTGCGCTTCGGCCTCTCCGCCTTCCCGCCGAGCGTGCAGCCCTGGGCGAATACCGGAACGGCGGCCGCCACGGTGAAGCTGCTGATCCACCGCGGCCTCCTGTCCTACGACACCCAGGGCAACCTTCGCGGTGAGCTGGCGGAGGAGTGGCGGAACGAGGGCGCGGAGGCCTGGGTCTTCCGCCTGCGCCCCAACGCCGTCTTCCACAACGGTGAGCCCGTCACGGCGAGTGACATCAAGTGGAACCTCGAGCAGATCGCGGCCGAGCGTTCCACCGCCTATTACCGCGCCGAGATGCAGGGCATCTCGCGCATCGAGACGCCCGACGAGCGCACCGTCCGCATCGTCATGAAGTCGCCGGTCGTGACGCTGCCCAACTGGATGGCCAGCTACCACATGGGCATGGTGTCCCGCCGCTCCCCCGCGGGGCAGCCGATCGGGGCGGGGCCCTTCGTCATCCGCAGCCAGGAGCGCGGCACCTCGCTCGACCTCGTGGCCTTCGACAAGTACTACAAGCCGGGGCTTCCGAAGCTGCGGGCGCTCAAGCTCGTGGCCTATGCGGACGAGAATCTGCGGGTCGCCGCCTTGCAGGCGGGTGACGTTGACCTGATCGAATACGTGCCCTGGCAGTCCATGGCGAGCATCGAGGCGGACGAGCGGTTCAAGCTCGACACCGTCGACGGGCCCTTCATGTACCTGTTGTTCAATGCCACGCGCGGACCGCTCGCGGATGCGCGGGTGCGGCGCGCGATCGCCCGCGCCATCCGTCGGGACGACATCGTGAAGGCCGCCTTCTTCGGCCGCGGCTCGCCGCTGGAGGGCATGCCGATCCAGCCGAACTCCGAGTTCTACGATCCCGAACTGTCGAAGGGCTGGCGGTACGACCCCGCCGAGGCCCGCAGGCTGCTGGCGGAGGCGGGGCATCCGAACGGCTTCTCCACCTCGATCCTGGCGACCGCCCAGTACGGGATGCACAAGAACACGGCGGAGGTGGTGCAGCAGAGCCTCGCCGATATCGGCATCCAGGCGGAGCTGCGCCTGCCCGACTGGGCGACGCGCGTGAGCCTGGGCAACCGCGGCCAGTACGAGATCGCCGTCAACGGCACGTCCACGGACAACAACGACCCGGACGGTCTCTCGAACCTCGTCAACGGCTCGCTCTCCCCCAGCTATGTGCGCAGCTACGGGCTCCGCGTGCCGCGGCTCGAGGAGCTGATGGCGCAGGCAAGGGCCGAGTTCGACAGGGCGAAGCGGCGGGAGATCTACCGCGACGCGCAGCGTGTCGTGCTGGAGGAGGCGCCGATCGTGGGCCTCGCCTGGCGCAGCCAGGGCTATGCGATGGCGCGGGAAGTCACGGGCTTCAAGAACATGCCGGGCAGCCTGAGCTTCTTCTCCGGCATCACCCTCGAGGAGACGGCGATCGGCTGATGGGCTGGGCGGCGCGGCGCATAGGGGTCAGCCTCCTGCTGGTGTGGGTCGTCGCGAGCATCGTCTTCCTGGCGATCCACCTGGTGCCGGGCGATCCGGCGGAGCTGCTGCTCTCCTCGGGCGGCGTCGCGCCGGATCCGGGGGCGGTGGCGGAGTTGCGGGACCGGCTCGGCCTCAACCTGCCATTGGCCCAGCAGTATGTCAGCTTCCTCTCCGGCGTGGTGCGCGGGGATCTCGGCACCTCGCTGGTGGACGAGTACCCGGTGCTGGACGAGATCCTACTGCGCTTGCCGCGCACGCTGGAGCTGATCGCCGCCGGCGCCCTGATCGCGGTGCTGGTCGGCATTCCAGCCGGCACACTTGCGGCGCTGCGCCGCGGCAGTGCCTTCGACCGCATCGCCTCGGGCCTCGCCGCGCTGCTGCTGGCGGTGCCGGTCTTCGTCGTGGGCACCTTGCTCGTGCTCGTCTTCGCGCAGATCCTGCGCTGGATGCCGGCCGGCGGATATGTGCCGCTGGCCGAGGATCCGTGGCGCCACCTGACGCTGCTCGCCCTGCCGGCGCTGGCGATCGGGAAGGGGCTGGTCGCGGTGGTGTTCCGCATGACCCGCGCCTCCGTGCTGGATGCGCTCTCCCGTGACTTCGTCCGCACCGCGCGGGCCAAGGGCCTTTCGCCTTCGCGTGTCCTGATGCGGCACGTGGTCCGGAACGCGCTGATCCCGGTGCTGACCGTCCTCGCCCTGCACATGGGCACGCTGCTCGGCGGCACGGTGCTGGTGGAATACGTCTTCAACTGGCCGGGCCTCTCGACGCCGCTGCTGCGCGCGGTCGAGGCGCGGGACTACCCCATGGTGGTGGGCATCGTGCTGACCATCTCGGCCCTCTTCGTGCTGCTCAACCTGGTCATGGACCTGGTCTATGCGGCGCTGGACCCGAGGATCCGGCACGCATGAGGCCGGGCACGAAACGGCTCTGGGTTCCGGCCGGCCTGGTAGCCCTGATCGTGCTGCTCGCGCTGCTGGCGCCGCTGCTCGGCCTGCCGGACCCGGTGCGGCAAGACGTCGCGCAGCGCCTGGCTGGGCCGATGCCCGGCAGCCCGCTCGGGCGTGACGAATTCGGGCGGGACGTGCTCTCCCGGCTGATCTGGGGCGCGCGCTCCAGCCTGGCGGTGGCCTTCGCCTCGGCCTCCATCGCCTGCCTCTTCGGGACGATCCTTGGCCTGCTCGGCGGCTGGTTCCGGGGCCTCGGGGAATTCCTCGCCGTGCGCAGCATGGACATCGTGCTGTGCTTCCCGCCGGTGCTGCTGGCGCTGCTGGTGGTGACGCTGCTTGGCCCCGGCGCCGGCACCCTCATCATGGTCCTTTCCGTCCTCTACCTGCCGGGCTTCGTGCGGGTCACCTATGCGGAGGTGCTCTCGGCGCGCAGCCATGACTATGTGGAGGCCGTGCGGGCGCTCGGCGCGTCGGCCGGCCGCATCCTCACGCGGACCGTGCTGCCGAACGTGGCCGGGCCGATCCTGGTGCAGTTCTCGCTCGCCGTCGCCTCGGCGGTGGTGCTGGAGAGCGGCCTCAGCTTCCTCGGCCTTGGCGTGGTGCCGCCCGCGCCTTCCTGGGGGCTGATGATCCGCGGGGCGCGCGCCACCATGGCGCAGGCGCCGCTGCTGTTGCTGTGGCCTTGCCTGGCGCTGACGCTCACCATCCTGGCGATGAACCTCCTTTGCGACGCGCTGCGCGACGCGATGGATCCGCGCACCGCCACGGCACGGCCGAGGCTCCGCCTCCTGGACCGGGTGCTGCCGGGCCTGGTGCCGCCGGCGCCGAACGCCGAAGCGCCGGAGGCGGTGCTGGAGGTTGGGGGCCTGACCGTGGAGATCGCGACGCCGCGCGGCCCCATCCGCCCGGTCGAGGACGTCTCCTTCGCCGTGCATGCCGGCGAGACCCTCGCCATCGTGGGTGAGAGCGGCTCCGGCAAGTCGGTCACCGCGACATCGGTGATGGGCCTGCTGCCCCCCGCCGCGCGCCCCGTCGCCGGCGCCGCCTGGCTGGAAGGCCGCGACCTGCTGCGCTTGCCTGAGCCGGAGCTGCGCCGGCTGCGCGGCGGCGCCATGGCGATGGTCTTCCAGGACCCGATGAGCAGCCTGAACCCCGTGCATCGCGTGGGCGACCAGATCGCCGAGGCGATCCGCGCCCATCGGCGGGGGGTGACGCAGGCCCAGGCGTGGTCGCGCGCGGTGGATCTGTTGCGGCGCGTCGGCATCGCGGATCCGGAGCGGCGCGCGCGCGCCTACCCGCACGAGATGTCCGGCGGCATGCGCCAGCGCGTCATGATCGCCATGGCGGTCGCCAACGAGCCGAAGCTGCTGATCGCGGACGAGCCGACCACCGCGCTCGACGTCACCGTGCAGGCGCAGATCCTGGACCTGCTGGCGGAGCTCCGGCGCGAGACCGGCATGGCCCTGATCTTCATCACCCACAGCCTTGGCGTCGTCGCGGAGATCGCCGACCGCGTTGTGGTCATGTATGCCGGCCAAGTGGTGGAGCAGGGAAGCGTGCCGGAGGTCTTCGGTGCTCCGCTGCACCCCTACACCCGCGCCCTGCTCGCTGCGGTGCCGGATGGCGACGCGGCGCCCGCCGGCATCCCCGGCGTGGTGCCACAGCCGCACGCCTTTCCGGTGGGCTGCCGCTTCGCCGCACGCTGCCCGCATGCCAGGCCCGCCTGCGAGGCGGCGCCGCCGGCTCTCGAAGGAGCGGGGGAGGGGCGCACCGTGCGCTGCATTCGCTGGGCCGAGATTGGGGCCGAGAAGGCGGAGGCCGTGGCATGAGCGCTGCCGCCCCGCCCCTGGTGGAGGCCACAGGCCTCTCGAAGATCTTTGCCGCCCACGGTGTCTTCCGCCGGGGCCGGCCGGTGCAGGCCGTGCGCCGGGTGGACGTCTCGGTGGCGCGCGGTGAGGCGCTGGGCGTCGTCGGCGAGTCCGGCTCCGGCAAGAGCACGCTCGGGCGGCTGCTGCTCGGGCTGCAGCCGGCAACCGAGGGCGTGATCCGCTTCGACGGCCAGCCACTCGACGCCACCATGCCGAAGGCGGAGTGGCGGCGCCTGCGCCGGCGCATGCAGATCGTCTTCCAGGATCCCTTCGGCAGCCTGGATCCGCGCCGGCGCATCGGCGCGCAGATCGCCGACGGGCTCGCGATCCACGACCTCGTCCCGGCGGCGGAGCGCGCAGGACGCGTCGAGGAACTGCTGCGGCAGGTGGGGCTGGATCCGGCCCATGCGCAGCGCTTCCCGCACGAATTCTCGGGCGGGCAGCGGCAGCGGATCGGCATCGCGCGGGCGCTCGCCACGGAGCCTGAGTTCCTGGTGGCGGACGAGCCGGTCAGCGCCCTCGACGTTTCCATCCAGGCGCAGGTTGTGGCGCTGATGGACGATCTGCGCCGCCGCCTCGGTCTCGCGCTGCTCTTCATCAGCCACGACCTGCCCGTTGTGCGCCACCTCTGCGACCGCGTGGTCGTGATGTATCTCGGCCGCATCATGGAAGAAGGATCTGTAGAGACGGTGTTCCGCGCGCCGGCGCATCCCTACACGCGCGCGCTGCTCTCAGCGACACCGCGGATCGATCCGACGCGGCGGGCAAAGCGCATCCTGCTGCAGGGCGACCCGCCCAGCCCGTCGAACCCGCCCTCCGGTTGCGCCTTCCGTACGCGCTGTGCGCACGCGACCGCTGCCTGTGCCGAAGTGGTCCCGGAACTGCGCCCCCTCGGCGGGGAGCGGCAGGTCGCCTGCATCCGGGCCGAAGAGATCGCATGACGGACGGTCCCGCCCGTGGCGGGACAATCAGGGGAATGTGAGCATATGAAGGTCACTCGCGCTCAGGTCTACCTGGCGAGCGTGGACGGTCGGCATCCGGTGATCGTCCGGCTGTGGACGGACGAGGGCATCTGCGGCCTTGGGGAGGCGGCGCTTGCCTATGGCGTCGGCGCTTCCGGCGCTGCGGCGATGATCAAGGATCTCGCCGAGCGCTTCGTCCTCGGCCGCAATCCGTTCCAGGTCGAGGCGATTTGGAGCGACATGTACGACCACACCTTCTGGGCGAAGGGTGGCGGGCCGATCATCTTCGCCGCGATCAGCGCGATCGAGACGGCGCTCTGGGACATCAAGGGGCGCGCCCTCGGCGTACCGGTCTATGAGCTGCTCGGCGGCAGCTACCGCGACAGCGTGCGCGTCTATGCGAATGGCTGGTCCTTCCGGGCGGTCAAGCCAGCGGATGTCGCGCGCGCCGCGGAGAAGGTCGTGCGGGACGGCTACGACGCCATCAAATTCTATCCGCTCGCGACGCCGATCGAGAACCACCCGAACGGCATCTTCGCCCATGTCTCCCGCCGCGAGATCGACCGTTCCTTCGAGAACCTGGCCGTCGAGCGGGTGCGGGCGGTGCGCGACGCGGTCGGCCCCGATGTGGACATCATGGTGGACATGAGCGGCGAGCTCACCACCGACGCCATCATCCGCCTCGGCAAGCGGCTGGAGGAGTTCGACCTGTTCTTCCTCGAGGAGCCGGTGGACGCCTTCGACGTGGATGCGATGAAGATCGTCGCGGAGAAGCTCGACGTCCCCATCGCGGCGGGGGAGCGGCTCTACACGCGCTACGGCTTCCGCCGCCTGTTCGAGCTGCGCGCCGCCGCCATCGTGCAGCCGGACATCGGCACCGCCGGCGGGCTGATGGAGACCAAGAAGATCGCGGCCATGGCCGAGACGTACAACATGCGCGTCCAGCCGCATCTCTGCGCCGGTCCCGTCGCGACCGCGGCGGCGCTTCAGCTCGACGCCTGCATCCCGAACCTGCTGATCCAGGAACTCTATCCCTACCGCGTCCCCGAGCACTTCGGCCTGGTGGACCAGCCGCTCGAGCCGCAGGTCCGCAACGGGCGCGTCGCCATCCCGAACCGGCCCGGTCTCGGCGTGGATCTCGTGGAGGAGCGCGTGGCGCGCTTCCTCCATTCGGATGTCACGCTCGGGGCTTGAGGGATCGGCGCCATGACGACGATGAACACCCGGACCGGCCGGGATGGATGGGCCGCAGGGACGCGGGTCTATTTCGAGAATCGGCGCGGCCGCCTTCCCGCCTATACGATCACCGAAGAGCTGGTGCGCGAGGCGCTGCGGGATGCCCCGCAGCCGCTCACCCTCACGGTCAGGTATGCGGACGAGCCGGACTTCGCCGCGCTCGCCGAGGCGGAGTTCTTCATGGGCTCCGGCTTCGACACGAGGAGGCTGGCGGACCACGCGCCGCGCCTGCGGATCGTCCACTGCACCAGCGCCGGGGTGGACCAGTATCTGCCGCTTGACTGGCTTCCGGCAGGGGCGGTGCTGACCAACAGCAGCGGCATCCATGCGGAGAAGGGGGGCGAGTTCGGCCTGCTCGCTCTGCTGATGCTGAACGACCGCATCCCGGAGCACGCCACCAACCAGCGCCGCCACCGCTGGCACCGGACGCTCAGCTCGCCGATCCGCGGGAAGACCGTGCTGATCCATGGCGTCGGCGCGCTGGGTGGCGCGATCGCGGAGAAGGCCAAGCTGCTCGGCCTGCAGGTGCTCGGCACGCGCCGCTCGGGGGCGCCGCACCCGTATGTGGACCGGATGCATGGCCCCGGAGATCTGCGCCGGCTGCTGCCGGAGGCCGATTTCCTTGTGGTGAGCTGCCCGGTGACGGCCGAGACGCGCGGCTCGATCGGCGCGGCCGAGATCGCGCTGCTCCGGCCCGAGGCGGGCCTGGTCAATGTCTCGCGCGCCTCCGTCGTGGACTACGCGGCGCTCGCCGACGCGCTACGTGGCGGCAGGCTGGCCGGCGCTGTGCTGGACGTCTTCGAGCAGGAGCCGCTTCCGCCGGAGGCGCCCTGGTGGGACGTCCCGAACCTGCTCGTCATTCCGCATGTGTCCTCCGACAATCCCGAGGACTATGTCCGGCGCAGCGTCGCACTGCTCGCCGAGAACATTGGTCATCTCGTAGCTGGCAGGCCGCTGCGGAACGTCGTGGATCCGGTGCGCGGATACTAGCGGCGGGGGCGTCCTGCCCCCGTCAGGCGTGCTGTGCGCGGCGGCCACGGTCCGTGCCCTTCGGCGGGGTAATGGCAAGGGCTTCCTCGATCGGAGCGATCTCCCGGCGCAGCAGGTCCACGAGTTCTTCCAGGCGACCGGGGACGAGTCGCGTGGTGATCATGTTGATCGCCAGCGCGGCGGTGACGTCGCGGCCGGGTGGGCGGATCGGGATGGCAACAGCTGAGATTCCCTTGATGAGCGGGCTCTGCCGCGAGACATAGCCCTGGCTGCGCGCCTGCAGCAGCGTGGCGCGCACGCTGTCCGGCGTCTCCCCGAACTCCCGGTAGCGTTCGGCATTGGCCTCCAGCACTGCCTCCGCCTCCCGCTCCGGCAGGAAGGCGAGGATGGCGATGCTGCCGGAGCCGATGCCGAGCGGGATGAGGCCGCCGACATTCTGGGTCAGCGTCTCGATCATGTAGGATCCCTGCTCGCGGTCCACGACCACTGCATTGAGTCCGCTGCGGACCATGAGGAAGACGGTCTCGTCGGTGCCGGCGGCGATGCGCACCAGTGCGGGGCGGCAGAGGCGGCGCAGTCCAGGCCCGTCAGCCGCCTGGGCGCCCAGCGCGAAGAGCGCGACGCCGAGCCGGTGGCGCCGCGTCGCGGTCTCCCGCTCGACGAGGCCATGGCGTTCCAGCGCGCCAAGGATGCGGTGCGCGGTCGAGACGTTGAGGCCGACCGACTCCGCGATCGCCGTCAGCCGCTCGCCGCGTTCACCCGCTTCGCCGAGGCGCTGGAGGATGGCGACTGCGCGGTCGAGGAGCTGGGCGCCTGTCGGCGACGCCTGGGCCGCGTCGTCAGCGTGACCGGCGGCCGTGTTGGTGGTTGGGCGGGCGCGTGTGCCGGCGGCCGCGATGGGCGCCTTGGATGTCCGGCGGCTTGACGTGTACTGGGCGTTTTTATTTTTCATAATGTGCGAAAAATATCACTTAAAATTCTATATTGCAAGAATTTCGAGGTGCGCGACTATGACGGCGAGAACCACCGAGGGAAGGATCCGATGCGCGCCAGTGGCATGAAGCGTCGGACGGAGATGCCGATATCGGCGGTGCCGTCCATCTCCTGTGGCCGCACACGGTGTAGCCGTGATGCTTAACGGGGAGGGACGGGTCGCGATGGTTTCCGGCGCCTCCCGCGGCATCGGGCGCGCGGTGGTGGAGCGGCTTCTCCAGGCCGGCTTCGCCGTTAGCGCTGGCCTGCGCGATCCCCGCGCGCTGCCGGAGGCGGCAAACCTTTTCGTCCACGCCTACGAGGCGGAGGACCTCGCTTCGGCCGAGGCCTGGGTCGCCGCCACGGTGGCGCGCTTCGGCCGGCTGGATGCGCTGGTGAACGCGGCCGGCATCAATCCGAAGGCGCGTATCGCCGACGCGGACGAGACGGCGCTGGACCGGCTGTGGCGCGTGAACGTGAAGGCCCCGATGCGGCTGATCCGTCTCGCCTGGCCGCACCTGGTCGCGTCGGGCGAGGGGCGCGTGGTCAACATCGCCTCGCTCTCCGGCAAGCGCGTCCGGAACGAGAATGTCGGCTACGCCATGAGCAAATTCGCCCTGGTTGCGCTGACCCACGCGACGCGGCGCGAGGGCTGGGAGCATGGCATCCGCGCCAGCGCCGTCTGCCCCGGCTTCGTGCAGACCGACATGACCTCCTACGTGACCAAGTGGCCGCGCGAGCGGATGACGCGCCCCGAGGACATCGCGGTGCTGGTGGAGACGCTGATCCGCCTGCCCAACAACGCCTCGGTGGCGGAGCTTCTGGTGAACTGCCAGCCGGAGGACATGCTGTGACGCTCCAGCGCCTGGTGGATCAGGACCGTGCGGAGATCCGCTTCCGCCTGGATGGGCGCGAACTGGCCGCGCGGCAGGGAGACACGCTGCTGACCGCCATCCTGGCCGCGGGCGAGGGCTGGCTGCGCGAGAGCGAGTTCGGCGACGGGCCGCGCGCGGGATTCTGCCTGATGGGCGCCTGCCAGGATTGCTGGGTGTCGGTGGAAGGGCTCGGGCGCGTGTGCGCCTGCACGACTCTCGTCGCCGCGGGAATGGAGGTGCGCCGGTCATGAAGGTGGCGGTGGTCGGTGCCGGTCCTGCCGGCGTGAGGGCTGTGGAACAGCTCGTGCGCGCAGGCCTGACGCCAATCTGGCTGAACGAGGCGCCGGATGGCGGCGGCCGGATCTACCAGCGCCCGCCCGCGGGATTCCGGCGCGGCCATCGCGCCCTCTACGGCTTCGAGGCGTGGCGCGCCCGGGCGCTGCACGACACGCTGGATGCGCTGAAGCCGCACACCGACTGGCGTCCGGAAACGCTGGTATGGAACATCCGCCCGCGGCCGCGCCTGCTGTACACGCTGCACCGCGGCACGCAGGTCGAGGAACTCGGCTACGACGCCGTCATCCTCTGCACCGGCGCAATGGAGCGCGTGATCCCTGTTCCCGGCTGGACGCGGCCGGGCGTCACCGGGCTCGGCGCGGCACAGGTCGCGCTGAAGGCGCAGGGCTGCGCGATCGGCTGGCGCGTCGTGTTCCTCGGCACCGGGCCGCTGCTCTGGCTGGTGGCCTACCAATACGCCAAGGCGGGCGCGCAGGTCGCGGCGGTGCTGGACACCACGCCCTTCGCCACGAAGCTCGCGGCCGCGCCGCGCCTGGCCGCCACGGGCTGCATGACATTCGCGAAGGGGGCCTATTACGTCGGCTGGCTCCGTGCCCAGCGCATCCCGATCGCGGAAGGCGTCGAGCCCGTGGCGATCGAGGGCGCTGAAACGGGCGGGATCTCGGCGATCCGCTGGCGCGACGCGGGTGGTGCCGAGCAGGTGACGGACTGCGACGCCGTCGGTATCGGTTGGGGTCTGAAGCCGGAGGCGCAGCTCGCGGACCTGGCCGGCGTGCCCTTCGATTTCGACCCGGTGCAGCACAACTGGGTGCCGCAGCGCGATGCAACGGGCCGCACGCCGGTTGCCGGCGTCTATCTGGCCGGTGACGGGGCCGGGATCGGCGGTGCCGATATGGCGGAACTCGCGGGCGCGCGTGCGGCGCTGGCGCTGCTCGAGGACGCCGGCCATCGCCCGGATGCGGTGCTGCAGCTTCATCTTGACCGCAGCCTGCGCCGCCATGCGCGATTCCGCGCCGCGTTGGAGCGTGCCTTCCCCTTTCCGGCGCAACTCGCCGCGCGTATGCCGGACGAGACCATCCTTTGCCGCTGCGAGGCCATCACCGCCGGCGAAATGCGCGCCGCGGCGAGGGCGGAGGCGGCGACCGGCCCTGCCGCGGAGGTGAACCGTGCCAAGGCCTTCACCCGGATCGGCATGGGCCGCTGCCAGGGCCGCGTCTGCAGTCCCGCCGCAGCGGAGGTGCTGGCCGCCGCACTCGGCTGCAGCACGGCGGAGGCGGGACGCTTGCGCGGTCAGCCCCCTGTCAAGCCCATACCCATTCTCCCCCTGGCCGCGGAGTGAGTACCATGATGCAGGACGCAGATGTCCTCGTGCTGGGCGGCGGCGGAGCCGGCTGCTCCGCGGCGCTCCACCTCGTGCGGCGTGGCGTGCGCGTGATCCTGCTGGAGCGCGGCCTCGTCGGCTCCCAGGCCTCCGGCGTGAACTACGGCGGCGTGCGGCAGCAGGGGCGCCATCCGGCCGAACTGCCGATCGCCCGGCGCTCGCGCGAGCTCTGGGGGCGGCTGCGGGAGCTGGTGGGGACCGACTGCGAGTTCGAGGCCTGTGGCCATCTCAAGCTGGCGCGGACCGAGGCGGAGGAGGCGGATCTCGTCGCCTATCTGGACGTGGCGAAGCAGTACGACCTGCCGCTGCGCATGGTGGGGCGCAATGCGATCCACCGGGAGTATCCCTGGCTCGGCCCCACCGTCCTCGCGGGATCCTTCGCGCCGGAAGACGGCGCGGCGAATCCGCGCCTGCTGGCACCGGCGCTGGCCCGCGCCGCACGCGAGGCCGGCGCCGTGGTGCGGGAGCATACGGAGGCCACTGCCTTCGCGCATGACGGTGCGCGCTTCGTGGTGGAGACGGCGGGCGGAGAGGTATTCCGCGCCGACTGGCTGCTGAACACCGCGGGCTTCTGGGGTGGCCGCGTGGCTGCGGCCTTCGGTGAGCCGGTGCCTGTCAGGCCGCGCACGCCGAACATGATGGTCACCGAGCCGATCCGCTACTTCATCGAACCCAATCTCGGCGTGGTCGGCGGCAATGTCTATCTGCGCCAGATCCGGCGCGGGAGCGTCATCATCGGCGGCGGGATGGGCGAGGCGGATCCCGAGGTGCGCTGGTCGCGTCCCTTGCCGGAGGTCAGCCTCAGGACGATGCGCCTGGCGCTGCAGCTCGTGCCGTCTCTCGCCGGGGTGAGGGTGATCCGCTCCTGGAGCGGTATCGATGGCGGGATGCCGGACGGCATCCCGGTGATCGGGCCAAGCGGCACGACGCCGCGCCTGATCCATGCCTTCGGCTTCTCCGGCCACGGCTTCCAGCTCGGCCCGGCAGTCGGTGCGATCCTCAGCGAACTGGTGCTCGACGGCCGGACCGATGTGCCGCTGGAGCCCTTCGCGATCCAGCGATGGGCAGCCCAGGGCGTGCCGGCGGCCGCATCCGCCGGCTAGGGCCGCCCGGCCAGCTACATATGCCAATCTGCCATGGAGTGATTCGATACTGATGTATGTCCGTCCTGGCGTCTTCATGCGGCGCGATCCGGCCGCGGATGCGGCGCCGGTCGTGTTCGACATCCCGCGCAGCGGCGCGGAGTATCCGCGCTCCTTCCAGACCGCGGCGCCGCTCGCCGATGTCCAGAAGTCCATCGCGATGTATGTCGAGGAACTCTACGGCGATGTGCCCGCGGCTGGCGCGACCTGGCTCTAGGCGTGCTTTCCGAACGTCTTCATCGACGCCAACCGGCACGAGCTGGACATCGATCCCGACGCCATCGAGGGAGAGTGGCCGGAGCCGCTGCGGCCGACGGAGAAGACGCGGGCTGGCATCGGCCTCATTCCGATGGTCTGCGCCGGGCGCACGCGCCTCTACGCCGGCAAATTGCCCGTGGAAGAGGTGCGCCGCAGGCTGAACGACTACTACTGGCCGTACCACAACGAACTCGGCAGGCTCCTGAAGGGTTTCCGTGACAGCCACGGCATCGCCCCCCACATGAGCTGCCACAGCATGCCCGCGGTGGCGGGGCCAGGCACGCCGGATGCCGGCACGCGCCGCTCCTCGACGTCGGGGACCGCCACGGCACAACCTCCGGGCCGGAGGTCGTGGATCTTGTCGCCTCGGTGCTGCGGGGCTTCGGTTACAATGTGACGACGAACCGCCATTTCATCGGGGCGGAGGCCGTGCGCAAGCATGGCGACCCGAAGAACGGAATCCACAGCCTGCAGATCGAGATGAACCGCGGCCTCTACATGGACGAGGCGGCGCGCACGCGTGGCGTGGGCTTCGCGCAGGTAAAGGCGCACCTGACGGCCCTGGCCCGCGAATTGGAGGCCTACGCCCGCAGCCGGTCCCGCGCCTGATCGGCACAACGCACGCAGTGATCCTCGGGGCAATGGAGCTGGTGACGACCGTCGCCTCGGTTTCTGGGACTCGGTGATTCCGGCCGGCGCCGCGCAGGCGGGCCGCCGCATTCTCTTCTCGGAGGACATGCAGGACGGCTTTACCTGGCGCGGCGCGGCACGGGCCGCCGCGGAGGCCACCGCGCCGCGCCGCCGCTCCGGTGGATCGCCGGGCGCCGTCAGCCGGCGCGTGCGCCCCTCCGTCCGCATCGAGGAACCCACGCTGTGCCCCCTGCCTCGCTCCCGCCGCCGCTAGCGGCGGCGAAGCAGCCCGCTCTCCCTCCGTGTCAAGGGCTCTGCGAGGCGCCCATTCGCGGAGGTGCTGAAAATCACTCGCCGCGCGAGCATCCACAGGGGCACTACGCCTTTCTGTCAATATGCTCGGCCATTCGAAGGAGGTCGGCGACGCATCCTCCAATGGATGTCCTCCTTGCGGCAATCGGGCTCCGCCGTACGGCGGACGACTCCTGCAACGTTCCGGCCACGGGACGTTGCGCATAGGCTTTCGGCGCATCGACACCACCGCAGGAAGGACAGGATGTCCGGCCCTCCCCACCACAGCGCATGTTCGCCTAAGGCTTTCTCATCTCCGCCCTGGGAGGCGGACGCCGGCATTGGGAAATTCGGCGCAGGCCCGCCGGGTGCCTGCGCCGCCTGGACCAAACCGCGTTTCGCCTGCCTTCCACCGAAGGCGGATGGTCCCCCCGCTGTCCCCGGCCCGAAATTCGGCGCAGGCCCGCCTGGCGCCTGCGCCACCTGGACCGCGCCGAGTTCTGCCTGGGTTCCACAGGAGGCGGATACCCCCCTCGCCGTCTCCGTCTTCGGCAGCGCGGACGCCTTCGGGACGGACTGCTTCGCCAGCGCGGAGGTCTCCGTCACTCTGATTTCTCGCGGTCTGGTGAGCATCGCCTACGGCACAGCGAGCTTCGTCGCCTCCGCCGCGTCGCCCCTCGGAGAATCCGCCTTCGCCGTCGCGATGGGCGGTGTCGTCATTGACGCCGACTTCGCCATGACCCTCACGGAGACCGCATCGGGAAGCGGCGAGACGGACAGCGCCTCATGGTGGTCCGAGACCAGCAGGACGACGTTCTTCGCGTTGGACGTCGCGGGCCTGGAACCCCTCGGCGGTCCGATCGCGCTCACCGCCACGACGTTCACGACGATCGACCACGCGCCGAGCCTCGACGGCAACCTGGCGGTGTTCGATGTCGAGAGCGTGGCCCGGGGCGACCACACCTACAACGAGGTCTACGTCGACGCACTCGCCATCGAGGACGCACTCGCCAGCGTGATCGTCGTGGTGCAGGCGGCCGCCGCCGACGATCAGTCGGGCGTCGCGCACCCCTTCGTCCGCGGCGGCGCGTCGGGCGCTCGGATCGTCGCCGGCGCAGGTGACGACTGGGTGTTCGGCGGCTCCGGCAACGATGTCATCCTGCTCGGAAGCGGGGACAACACCGCCTTTGGCGGTCCGGGCAACGACCGCATCACCGCCGCGGGAGGAGACGACTGGGTGTTCGGCGGCTCCGGCAATGACGTCCTCGAGCTGGGCGCAGGCGCGAATATCGGCTTCGGCGGCGCGGGCGACGACACGATCAAAGGCGGTGCCGGCGACGATGCGATTCATGGCGGCCTCGGCGCCGACGTCATCGACGCCAAGGGCGGCAACAACACCTTCCTGCTTGGCGCGTACGGACTCCTCAGCGACGGGAACGACCGCTTCTCCGCGGGCGACGGGGCCGACTGGTACCTCCTCGCAGGCGGCGCTCTCGGCGAGGACACCATTGCAGGCTTCTCGGTGCGCCAGGGCGACCGGCTGGTAGCCTTCGACGGCGACTGGGACAGCGAGGCCGGGCTGCGCGATCTCAACGGCACCCGGGTCTTCCTGTCCCGCTCGACGAGCGACGCCGATGATCTCCTCATCACTTTCGCGAGCGGGTCAGTCCCGTCGGTGCTGCTTCTGGACGAATTCTTCCGGCTGAATCCCGAGTACGCGGCGGCCGCGCCGCGCCGGGGGGTCTTCACCGATGACCAGGCCCTGCCGATCCTGCGCGACGTATTCACCGATGGCGACACCGACCCGGCCCTGGCGATCCGGGCCGAGCCGTTCAAGCTCGGCGAGTTCCTGAGTTTCTTCGCCTAGCTCCACTCGTCCCGCAGCGCGCGCGAGGATCGAACCGGAGCGCCCAGGAAGACCGCATGGTGGCCGGCGGGTACCCCTAAGGGGGGCGACCATTCGTCGCGGTCCATTCCTTGGGCCGACCGACAAACGGCGGCCGCCGCATGACGAGGCCCGCCGGGCTAGGCCGTTCGGCGCGGGCGATCGCGAATGGCGTAGGTGGTCCTCAATCAATGCGGTTGGTCCGCCCGGACTAAGGGGTCAACCGCCTGCGCCATTCTTTCCCTGCGTCGGAAGCCGATAGCATGCCCCTAAGAGTCACACGGGTGGGTCAGGCTCATGTCGGTGTCCAGTACTACGAGCGTCAGCCTGGGGATTTCCACCGCCGTAACCTCCGAGGGGACGACGACGAGCGAGTCGGAGATCTACACCCTCGATCTCGCTCTCACCCTCGACACGGGCGGCGTGGAAGGGGATGACGGCATGATGCTGCTGGCCGGCGGCGATGCGATCGCCCTCGGCGAGAACACCCTTGCCACCGGCAGCGTCACCGCCGTGCTGAGCGATGGCGGCAGCGCCACGGAGGTCTACGCGAGCGCGAGTTTCAATGCGGTGGCGGTGTCCGGCGAGGACGGAGGGGCGTTTGCCTCGGCAATCTCCTTCGCGGAGGTGTCGGGTGGCGCCGACCACAGCTTCTCGATGTCCTACACGACGACCCACACCACCGTGCAGGATGGCACGACCGTCACGTCGCAGAGTTCGGGAACCACGGTTTACGCACTCGACATAGACCTCTCTGGAACCGGTGGCGCGACCGCCGCCGATGCCGGCCTGGAGACCGAGCCGACGGCGCCGCCGGCCGAGACGTCCGACGCTCTCGTGCTGCCGGAGGACTGGTGGTGGGACGATTGCGACCCTTACGCCGTGCTCGACGGCAATGTGGCGTACTTCGATGTCGAGGCAGTGGCGTATGGCGACGATACCTCGATCCAGGTGGACGCGTTCGCCTTCGCGATCGAGGACGCGCTGTCGAACGTCACGGTGGTGGTGTTCGCCGCCGTCGAATGAGCGCCGCCAGGCGCCGGCGCGCACGCCGCGGCGGACAAGGCGCCGCCGATGTTCGGCCGTCGCTGCCGACCGGGGTGGCAGCGCCGGCGTGCAGCTGCTGGCGATGCGTGTATGCGCGCGCGCGCGGCGATGCCGCCTTCGCCGCTAGCGCCGGCGACGCGCACGGGCATGGCGTCCACACGCGACCGTGCGCGGGGAAGACCTAGCTCTCGTCATTGCCGACATCCAAATGGCGCCCTCACGCGATCGTGCGTGAAGAGCTAAAGGCGCGGTGCGCCAGCCGGAAGTCAGAAGGCGTAATCCGCAGAGCAGATTCGGAAGTGGTAGCGCCCGCCCGTCGCTTCGTCCGGCCTTACGTACTACATGCCAGACGCCGATCTTCTCCCTCCTTAGGCAATTACATCGGATGCTCCTTTGACCGTGCCGCAGCCGGAAACCTAGCGTGATGGCGTCGGCATCACGCCGGCAGCCGCAACGAGCGGAGGAGATGACCATGTGGGACTTCTGGGACTCGAACAGCTTCGAGGTTGAGAAGGACGTCAAGGTCGACGTCGACATCGACGTGAGCCTGGATTTCGTGACCGATCCTGTTTACGAAAGCTACCTTGAGGTGGACCACAAGTACGACGTGGAAGTCGACATCAAGGGCAACGACGCCACCTTCAACATCGACATCGAGGCCCTCGGGGACAACAGCTCGACCCAGCTGAACCTGACCGTGCTGGTCACCGACGACCTCTCCATGATCACCGCGTCGGGCTACGCGGCGGTCGACTGATCCACTGATCCCGGACCCCCGCACCGGGATGTGCCCGTGGCATCGCCACGGGCAGAAGGGGCCCCAGGCCGGAGCCGGGGCCCCTTTTTCATGCGCGGTGCGCTGGCCGAGCGCGCTCTCGCGCCCTCTGCGCACGCGGCAACGGCGCGCACCACCTCCCCGAAACCGGGCACCACCGATCGGCGGATCGTCGAAGGGCCGATGTGCACGAACTATCGTTGCATCTCTGGTAAGCCCAAAGGCGACCAGCCGAGTGCGCCCTTGGTGCACGACTCGGCGTGATCCTACGCTCATCGCGACACCGGCGACCGCGCGGACGCGGCCGCGATGGAGAGATCGCAGCGATGGCCAGGATCATCGGAACCACAGGCCGCGACAGCCTTCCAGGGACGAGCGGCAACGACTTTATCGACGGCGGCGACGGCAACGACACGCTGGTCGGCTTGGCCGGAAACGACGTCCTGCGCGGCGGCGCCGGGGCGGACTCTCTCGTCGGTGGCGACGGAATCGACACCGCCGACTATTCGACCTCGTCGGCCGCGGTGACGATCGTTATGAACGCCAACCCGAATCTCACGACGCGCGGCATCGGCGGCGACGCGAACGGGGACATCCTCTCCGGGATCGAGAACCTGATCGGGTCCGCCTTCAATGACCTGCTGAGCGGCAACAGCCTGGACAATCAATTCATTGGCAATCTCGGCAACGACACGCTGCGCGGCATGGACGGCAACGACGTGCTGTTCGGCGACACCGTGAGCGACGCTGACGGGGACGGCGTGCCGGACGACGCCGATGGCGACGGCGTGCCGGACGGCGTGGATGGTCCGATCGGCGGCGTTGACGTGCTGGACGGCGGCTTCGGCGATGACACGCTGTACGGGGGCGGCGGCGACGACTCCCTGATCGGCGGCTTCGGCAACGATTCACTCCATGGCGGCGCCGGCAACGACATGCTGATCGGCGGCGACGGGGACGACGCGATCATCGGCGGCGCCGGCAACGACACCCTCATCGGCGCCTTCGGCAACGACACCATGGACGGCGGCGCGGGGGACGACCAGCTCATCGACTCGCTCGGCGACGACCTGCTTTTCGGCGGCGCCGGGAACGATTCGATCCTCGCCGGTGACGGCAACGACACGGTGGATGGCGGCGAGGACAACGACACGATCCTGGGCGCCGCCGGCGCGGATGTGCTGCTCGGCGGCGCCGGGGACGACCTCCTCGTCGGCGGCGAGGGTCCGGACCTGCTCGACGGCGGCGACGGCGACGACACGGTAGACTTCTCGGGCGAGGGCACTCCGGTGGTGGTTGACCTCGGGACCGGCGTGACCTCCACGGGCGACACGCTGATCGGGGTCGAGCACATCATCGGGTCGGCCGGTGGCGACATCCTGATCGGCGACGCCGCCGACAACAAGCTGTCCGGCGGCGCCGGCAACGACACGATCTCCGGGGAGGGAGGCAACGACACGCTGATCGGCGGGGCGGGCGCGGACCTCCTGATCGGGCAATCCGGGCTCGACACCGCGGACTACTCCGATTCCAGTGCCGCGGTGACGATCCAGCTCAACGCTACCACCGACGATCCGACCATCGCGGGGATCGGATTTGGCGGCGATGCTGAAGGCGACAGGCTGATTCTGATCGAGCGGGTGATCGGCTCCGCTTTCAACGATGTGCTGATCGGCAGCGAGCTGTCGGACACCCTCATGGGCGGCGCCGGCGCCGACACGATCGACGGCAGGAGCGGCAACGACACGGCCGAGTATTCCACCTCCGCCGCCGCGGTCTTCGTGATCCTCGACGCTGCCGCGCCGACGATCGGTGTCGGCGGGGACGCGGAGGGAGACCAGATCTCCAACATCGAGAACCTGATCGGCTCGGACCACAACGACACGCTGTTCGGCAGCGTCATCGCGAACCGCCTCGACGGCGGCGCGGGCGACGACCTGCTGCGCGGCGGGGCGGGCAACGACACACTGATCGGCGGCGACGGCATCGACACGGCGGACTACTCCACCTCGGCGGCGGCGGTGAATGTCGGGCTCAGCGCCGATCCGTCGGTCTTCACAGTGGGTACCGGCGGCGACGCCGAGGGTGACCGGCTGAACTCGATCGAGAACTTGATCGGCTCCGCCTTCAACGACACGCTGGTCGGCAGCGCGGTGGCGAACGTCCTGGTCGGCGGCGACGGCAACGACGTGCTCGCCGGCGGTGCCGGCGCCGATACGCTGGTCGGCGGCAACGGCTCGGATTTTGCGGCCTACACGACCGCCGTCACGGTGGCGCTGGACGGCTCGGTTGCCGGCACAGGCGAGGCGGCGGGCGATGTGTTCATCTCGATCGAGAACCTGGCCGGATCGGCGTTCGACGATGTCCTGATCGGCGATTCCGGCACCAACATCCTCCAGGGCGGTGACGGCAACGACCTGCTGCGCGGCGGGGCCGGCGCCGACAGCCTGAACGGCGGCAACGGCAGCGACACGGTTGACTACTCCACCTCCGGGGCGGGTGTCTTGGTCGCGCTGGCGCCCCCGGGCTTCTCGTCCACCGGGAACCAGGGCGGCGACGCCCAGGGCGACACGATCTCGGGCACGGTCGAGCACGTGATCGGCTCGAACTTCAACGACACGCTGGTCGGCACGGCCGATGGCGCCTCGATCGCGAACATCCTGGTCGGCGGCGCGGGCAACGACTTCCTGCAGGGCAACGACGGCAACGACTCGCTCGACGGCGGGAGCGGAAGCGACACGCTGTCGGGCGGGGCCGGCAACGACATCCTGCGCGGCGGTGCCGGCGCGGACAGCCTGAATGGCGGCGACGGCATCGACACGGCCGACTATTCCACCTCCGCGGGCGGCGTCATCGCGGTGATCGGGGCCGTCGTGACCAACCAGCCGACCGGGAGCCACGCCGCCGGCGACTCGATCTCAAGCTCGATCGAGAACCTGGTCGGCTCGAACTTCGACGACACGCTGGTCGGCACCGCCAATGGCGCCTCGATCGCGAACTTCCTGGTCGGCGGCGCGGGCAACGACTTCCTGCAGGGCAACGACGGCATCGACACGCTCGACGGCGGGACCGGAAACGACATCCTGTTCGGCGGCACCGGCATAGACGTACTGGTCGGCGGCGCGGGAGCCGACCGGTTCGTCTATAACGCGGTTGCCGACAGTACGACGACCACGATTGACCGGATCGTCGACTTCGAACTCGGCGTGGATACGCTCGACGTCTCCGCGATCGACACAAGCACGGATCCGGGCGACCAGGGATTCCTTTGGCAAGGGACAGGCCCCCTCGTCGGCGGCGGCATCGCCTCGGCGCGCTACTTCGGTGCGGTCCTCGACGGGATCAGCGGGATCGCGATCGACTTCGACGTCGACGGCGATGGCTTGATCGGCACGGGCGACATGCGGATCTTCCTGCGAGGGCTGACCTCGATCGCGGAAAGCGACCTGGTGCTGTAGGCCCGCCGGGTCCCGCCGACTCCACCCGGCGGGACCCGCCTGCGCCGCCCCCTTCCGGGCAGCACGAAGGACGGCACGGTGGCCTGCCCGGGCGATCGGGCGTCAGGGCGCCGGATGCGCCGTTGGCGGATCGGGCCGTCCGTCAGTTCGTCAGCGGTGACGTGCGATCGGAGCCGTTGAGTCCCTCCCGGTGCGGTGCCTGATCGTCTGCAGCGGGCACGGCGGGGAGGCTGCGGTCATCGGCGGCCGGCAGGGCGGGCGTGGACGCCGCCGCCGGCTTCGGCGCGGGCGGCCGTTGGGGAAAGGAGGCGAGCGCGGCCTGGGTGCGGTTCGCTGCGCCGAGCTTCTTCATGATCTGGCGAACGTGCACCTTGACCGTCGGCTCCTTCATGCCGAGCGCCTGGGCGATAGCCTTGTTGGACTGGCCCTCCTGGAGGCGCATCAGCACCGCTCTTTGGCGTTGGCTGAGGGAGCTCGTGGGCAGCGTCGCCGGGATGTCCTCCTCCTTGCGCGCAGAGGCACGCGCCGCGCCACGCGGGGCGATGACGGCGCCCCGCGGGCTCAACAGCGTCCCGGGCGGGAAGTAGGAGCCGCCGCCCATGATGAACGTGAAGGCTTGGAGTGTCACCACGGGGTCGGTGCTGGTCGGGATGAAGCCGCGTGCACCGGCGCGGAAGGCTGCCACCACCTCGGCGTGGCTGTCGCAGTCGGAGACGACCACCAGGGGCGTCTGCGGCAGCGATTCGACCAGGCGCCTCAGCCAGCCCAACGCGATCTGATCGCCGAGCGACACGCCGCCGAGGCCGAGCACGGCCAGCGCATAACGCTGGTTCGCCGTTGCCGCCTCATCAATGCAATCGGGCAGGATCGCGGTGATGGCAACCTGGTTCGCCTCGGCCCATTCGCGCATCAGCGTGACCAGCCCGGCGCGGCGCAGAACCATCGGATCCACCACCAGGACCACCGACGCCTTCGCCGTCGCCTCCGCGACCATCCTCTGCATGGCAGGCTCCGCGCGCCCTCCGAGGGATCCGCATGCTTCGCAGGGGCCCAGTCACTCCAGCACCATCGCGCTGCCAGAAAGCCGACATCCCTGGCTCGCCGGAATGCCGCTCTGGCGTTGGAGTGCCCTGCCTTCGCGCGAAAAAGTTAGACTGGATTCAAGGGCCGGCCCAATCGCGCCGAAGGCGTAGCTTCTCTAATCTGCATGGAGGATGGACGACGGATGCCGCCCCAGCCGGGCCGTGCCACGCAGGCCTTGGCCGAAAGCCTTAGAGCCCATCTCGGAGCGGTGATGGACGGACAACCGGTGACGTGCGCGGCGGAGTAGCGCGGCGTTCGGGCGGTGTCCGAGGTCGCCTGAAGCCACCGAACAGGGCCCCTGCCGTCTGTGCGCAGCTTGCGCGTGCCGCCCTGCCCCGCACGACCTGTCCGGCCAACGCGGAAGGGATCCTCGCGGGGCCATTCCTGCCGCGCGGCGACATGAGGACGATGCCAGCTCCGGCCGGGAAGCGCCACTTGGTCGTGTGGTACTTACGTGCGGCGGGCCGACAGCTCCCTGCCTGGGCCGGCGCACCTGCCGCGCGCCTTCCCGGCTTCGCATACGAGGTGGCGCCTCGGATCCTGGCAGACGGGATCCTGCGCCGGTCCCTGCACTTCGTCCAAACCGGCACACTCGAGGGCATGACGCGCACGTCGGCCGCCACCGGCCGCGACCGCGAGGCAGCGTCCGGAGCGGCGACGGCGGTATTCGTGCTTGCTGTCGTGCCGGTCGGGTGTTCGGCGGGGGTAAACCAGCGCGCTCCTAGTCCATTCCGGGCGTGCGCGCGGGCGGCAGAGTGGCCGCCCGGAGCGCCGGGGATCCGGGCTTGGAGCCAACCACGAAGGGCGGCGGGGCCGACGGCAACGACATCTCCTCGCCTTCCTGGCGGAGAGCCGACAACGCGGCCTGGGTGCGGTTCGACGCGCCGAGCTTGACCATGATCTGCCTCACATGGACCTTCACGGTCGACTCGCACATGGCCAGCTCGCGTGCGATCCGCTTGTTCGACAATCCCTTCTGAAGCAGCTTCAGGACTTCGCGCTGGCGCGCCGTCAGCGCCCCGGTGCGTCTCGGCGTGCCGTTTGCGGCTTCCTCGTCCTCGGACCCGCGACGAACGGCGACGCCCAGGCCGTCCGCTCCGGCGAGCAGCGCATCCGGCGGGAAGTAGGCGCCGCCGCCGATGACGAAGCGCAATGCCCGAATCATGACGCCTGGATCAATCCGCGCGGTAAAGAAGGCGCGCGCCCCCGCTCTTGCCGCCGCCACAACGGCGGCGGCATCGCAGCAGTCCGCGAGGACCGCAACCGGCACCTCTGCCCAGCGCCGGTGCAGATCCCGGATGATCGTCTGCACGTCGGGAGCATCGGGGGCGATCCCACCGACGTTGAGGAGCACAAGATGGATCTCGCCCGAATTCGGCAGATCGGCCGCCGGGGAGGCTCCTGCCTCGCAGACCTCAAGGTCGAGCCCCTCGGCTTTCGCAGAAGTCTCCAGAAGGCGCGCGAGTCCAGCTTGGCGCAAGGGCAGATCGTCCATCAGGAGGATCCGAGGCCGAGCCGCGAGCGACTGGTGAGGCGCCATCATCGGTCCCTTCCCCCAGCGATTGAAACCACGCGTGTTTTCGATCTTTACGTCTGTAAGCGAAAAATAGACAAGCTTCGCGTAACATTTTCTCGATGGTTCATTCAGGTGGGCTGGGCGGGCAGCATTTCTACATTGAGTTGAAAGATCCGTGCTGGTGAAAATGTGATTTTTCTACCTCTATTGGACGTCTTCGGAAGTGGTCGGCCGAGTTGATGCGCCATTCGCGGGCGGTCGGGACCGAGAGCGGCAGAGGCAATGGCCGGCGGCAGCTTGCCAAGGCCTTCACGCCGCGCCGCGTGCGCCAGGCAGGCGGCGCGCCTGATCGGCTAG
>ERZ777003.1636-NODE-1636-length-31607-cov-7.521425_pt1 | contig 31607 bp, 29 predicted proteins | sample MGYA00374956_ERZ777003 | MGnify/ENA primary metagenome ERZ777003 (study PRJEB29302, sample SAMN06268252) | bioreactor metagenome | isolation source: Joint BioEnergy Institute, California, USA | place: USA:Joint BioEnergy Institute, California, USA | collected... | reverse complement strand
GGCCACGCTCGGCCAGGGCGGCACGGAGCGCGCCGGCCTCCGGGTGCTCGGCCTCGACGGCGAGGAGGCGGCAGCCGGAATCGCGCAGCCGCTCCGTGGCGCGCGGGCCGTCCCACTGGATCAGCGGCGGGATCAGGTTGTCGAGATCCTGCCGCTGCGGCGGGAAGGCGATGCGCCATGACAGGTCGCCGCGGCGCATGGCGCGGATCTCGCCGCTGCGCGACGGGCCGAGCCGCGCCACCACCGCCTCCAGCGCCGGCGTGCGGGCGACATAGGCGAGCAGGGCGGGGCCGGAATCGAGCCTGGTGCGGACGGAAGGCTCGTCGAGGTCGAAGGGGCGCGCATGCTCCGGCTCCGGCTGCGCCGGGTCGGGGGCGATCACCTCCAGGTAACAGTCGGGACCCATGCCGAGCAGCATGTTGTGCGTGCCGAACCCTTCATGTGCGCCGCCCGGCTCCGGCCTCACCCCGAGGTGCTGCTCGACCCAGGCGGCGCCGTCCTCGAGGGTATGCGCGCCAATGACGATGTGATCGATCTCGGCCATGGGAAGGAGCCCCGTCCTAACGCGCCGCGAACTGGATCTTGCCGAACATCACCTCCCGCTCGGCATCGGTCATCGGACCCTGGCGCTGGCGGTCGGCGAGCACCTCGACGCCACGCTGCACCGCGGGCCGCGCGGCGATCGCATCGTGCCAGCGCTTCACCGCCGGGTACTGCGCCAGGTCGATGTTGCGCCGCTGCGGGTTGCGCACCCAGGGATAGGTGGCGATGTCGGCGATCGAGTAGTCCGGGCCGGCCAAGTATTCGCTCTCTGAAAGGCGCTTCTCGAGGACGCGGTGCAGGCGGGCGACCTCGTTCGCGTAGCGCTCGATCGCGTAGGGGATCTTCTCCTTCGCGTAATTGGCGAAGTGGTTGTACTGCCCGAACATCGGCCCGATGCCGCCCATCTGGAACATCAGCCACTGCAGGCACCGGTACCGCGTCTCGGGATCCTTCGGAAGCAGCGCACTGCCGGTCTTCTCGGCGAGGTAGATCAGGATCGCCCCGGACTCGAACAGCGAGAAGGGACGCCCTCCCGGCCCGTCGGGATCCACGATGGCGGGGATCCGATGATTGGGGTTGATGGCGAGGAACTCGGGCTTGAACTGGTCGCCGGCGCCGATGTTGACCGGGATCACCTCGTAGGGGAGGCCGACTTCCTCCAGCATGATGTGGACCTTGTGGCCGTTCGGCGTGGGCCAGGTCCAGACTTGGATGGTCATGGTTTCCTCCAACTACGCTGGAGGCCACCTTGTCCCGCGGCGAGGGCGGCGGCAACCCCACCCCGAAGAGATCCGACTCAGCCCTCGGCGCGCTCCTTCAGCGCCTGGTTCATGGCCTCGAAGCCCCGCCGCGTCTGCGCCAGCGCGCGGCCGACGAGCGGCACCAGCAGGCCGCGGAAGCGTTCCTCCTGCACGAGGCGGCAGCCCTCCGCACCGAGAGCCTCAAGGCGGAAGGCATGCTCGCCGTCGAACAGGCCTGGGACCAGCAGGTGCCCGAGCCAGCGGAGCTCGCGCCCCGGCACCGCCGCCAGCACGGTGGGGCGGAAGGTCATGGCCCGGCCGCCCGGCGGCTGGATGCGCACGGTGAGCCTTGCGCCCTCGCGCGCCTCGCCCTCCAGGCGGGTGATGAACGGGTTCCAGGCGGGGTAGGCAGCGAAATCCGTCAGCACCGACCAGACCCGCCCGCACGGAGCCGCGATGTCGGTCTCGACGTGAATCTCGCGCATGCCGCCAGCCTACACTGAATCGCATTCAGAAGCTGAGCGGCACTTCGCAGCAGGTCCGTGTCTGCGGAGCGGCTTCACGCCCTCCGGCGATCCGCTCCAGACCGGCCCGGAGCGCAACCGCGACTCCGTCCTTCGCGGCCCGGCCGGGCCGGCCGGGCTCAAGCGTTCCCGCTGAGATAGTCCATCGCGGCCTGGACCCCGCCGGCCCGGTGCGGCACACCCGCGACGCGCAGGCCCATTTCCACGCCGCTCAGCGTCCCCATGAGCTGCAGGTCGCCGAGATCGCCGAGGTGGCCGATGCGGAACACCCGGTCGTTCAGCGGCCCGAGTCCGTTCCCGAGGCTCATGTTGAACCGCTCCAGGATGACCGCCCGGAGCGCGTTGGCGCTGTGCCCCTCCGGCACGCGCACGGCGGTGAGGCTGGAGGAGTAGTGCCGCGGGTCGGCGCACTGGATTTCCAACCCCCAGGCGCGCACCGCGCGGCGCGTGGCCTCCGCATGGCGGTCGTGGCGGGCGAAGACGTTGGGGAGGCCCTCCTCCAGCAGCAGGTCCACCGCCGCGTCCAGGCCGTAGAGCAGGTTCGTCGCCGGCGTGTAGGGGAAGTAGCCCGTGGCGTTGGCCGCGAGCATCGCCTTCCAGTCCCAGAAGCTGCGCGGCAGGCGCGCGGTCTCGCTCGCCTTCAGCGCCTTCTCGCTGATCGCGTTGAAGGAGAGGCCCGGCGGCAGCATCAGGCCCTTCTGGGAGCCGGCCACGGTGACGTCCACGCCCCACTCGTCGTGGCGGTAGTCGATGGAGGCGAGCGAGGAGATCGTGTCCACCATCAGCAGCGCCGGGTGGCGCGCGGCGTCTATGGCGCGGCGGACCTCGTCGATGCGCGAGGTGCAGCCGGTCGAGGTCTCGTTGTGGACGACGCAGACGGCCTTGATGAGGTGGCCCTTGTCCTCGCGCAGCCGCGCCTCGATGGCGGCGACGTCGGCGCCGCGGCGCCAGTCCGTGCCGATGAACTCCGGGACGATGCCGAGCCGCTCGGCCATCTCCTTCCAGAGGGTGGCGAACCAGCCGGTCTCGCACATCAGCACGCGGTCGCCGGGGGAGAGGGTGTTGGTCAGCGCCGCCTCCCAGGCTCCGGTGCCGGAGGCGGGGTAGATCACGACCGGGCCCTTCGTCTGGAAGATGAGGCGAAGCTTCTCCAGAAGCGCCTTGGCCATGCGGCCGAAATCGGGGCCGCGATGGTCCATGGTGGGGTTGTCGATGGCGCGCAGGACCCGGTCGGGCACGTTGGTCGGCCCTGGGATCTGCAGGAAGTGGCGGCCCGCGGCGGGCTTGGATCGGTAGTAGGCCATGGTGGCGCTCCTCTTCCGGTGGAGGTATGCCGCATGGTGGCGCCGGATGCCAATGCGCCCGGCGCGCCCGACCGTCGAGGACCGACCGTGGCATGAACGCCTTCGCCATCCCCGCCTCCCGCATCGGCGACAGCCGCCTCGCCGAGCGCCTGCGGCGCGAGACGGCGGGTGAGGTGCTGTTCTCACCCGGCGATCGCGGGCGCTACGCGACCGATGCAAGCATCTACCAGGTCGAGCCCGTCGGCGTGCTGGTGCCGCGCAGCCTCGCCGATGTCGAGGCAGCGATGGCGATCTGCCGCGAGGAGGGGATTCCCGTGCTGCCGCGCGGTGGCGGCACGAGCCAGTGCGGGCAGACGGTCAACCGCGCGCTGGTGGTGGACTGCACGAAGTACCTGCGGGACGTGATCGAGGTGGACCCGGCCGCGCGCCGCGCCGTGGTGCAGCCCGGCATCACCCTCGGCGCGCTGAACGAGGCGCTGAAGCCGCACGGGCTGTTCTTCCCCGTGGACCCCTCCACCTGGGCGCGCTGCACGATCGGCGGGATGGCGGGGAACAATTCCTGCGGGTCGAAGTCCATCCGCTACGGGCTGATGGCCGACAACGTCACCGCCATCGATGCGCTGCTCGCCGACGGCACGCGCTTCCGCTTCGGGGAGCTGCCCGACAACCTCGGCGCCGACGTCCCCGCGAGCGTCGCCGACCTGGTCCAGCGCCTGCGCGCGCTCGGCGCCCGCGAGGCGGAGGAGATTGCCGCGCGCTTCCCGCGCCAGCTCCGCCGCGTCGGCGGCTACAACATCGACGCGCTGACGCCCGAGGCGCGCGCCGCCGGGCGCGGCAACCTGGCGCGGCTGCTGGTGGGGAGCGAGGGCACCCTCGCCTTCTCCGCCGCGTTGGAGCTGAAGCTGTGGCCGATCAAGCCGCGCAAGGTGCTCGGCATCTGCCAGTTCCCGACCTTCCGCGCGGCGATGGAGGCGGCGCAGCACCTCGTCACGCTCGACCCGGAGGCGGTGGAGCTGGTGGACCGCACCATGATCGAGCTTGGCCGCTCGATCCCGATCTACCGCGCGACGATCGAGCGCATGCTGATCGGCGAGCCGGACAGCCTGCTGATCGTGGAGTTCCACGGGCAGGAGGACGCGCCGCTGCTCGCCGCGCTCGGCCGGCTGGAGGAGATGATGGCCGATCTCGGCCATCCCGGCGCGGTGGTCCGCTGCACCGACGCCGCCTTCCAGGCCGCGGTGGCGGAGGTGCGCGAGGCCGGTCTGAACATCATGATGTCCATGAAGGGCGACGGGAAGCCGGTCTCCTTCATCGAGGACTGCGCCGTCGATCTCGCCGACCTCGCCGACTACACGGAGCGGCTGAACGAGGTCTTCGCGCGCCACGGCGTCAAGGGCACCTGGTACGCCCACGCCTCGGTCGGCTGCCTGCATGTCCGCCCAGTGCTGAACATGAAGGACCCCGCCGACGTCGCGCGCATGCGGGCCATCGCGGAGGAGTGCTTCGCCCTGGTGCGCGCGTACAAGGGCAGCCATTCCGGCGAGCACGGCGACGGCATCGTGCGCAGCGAGTTCCACGAGCCGATGTTCGGCGCACGCATCGTGCGCGCCTTCGAGGAGGTGAAGGACGCCTTCGACCCGCGCGGCCTGCTCAACCCGGGGCGTGTCGTCCGCCCGCCGCGCATGGACGACCGGACCCTGTTCCGCTATCCGCCGGACTACCGCGCCGATCCCGCCGTGACGCCGGCGCTCGACTGGTCGGACTGGCCAGGGCCGCAGGGCGGCCTGCTCGGCGCGGTGGAGATGTGCAACAACAACGGCACCTGCCGGAAATTCGACGCCGGCGTGATGTGCCCCTCCTACCGCGCCACGCGCGACGAGCAGCACGTCACGCGCGGCCGCGCCAACACGCTGCGCCTCGCGCTGACCGGCCAGCTCGGACCGGATGCGCTCGCCTCGGACGAGGTGCATGCGGCGCTGAAGCTCTGCGTCTCCTGCAAGGGCTGCCGGCGCGAGTGCCCGACCGGCGTGGACATGGCGCGGATGAAGATCGAGGCGCTGGCGGCGCGCACGCGCAAGCATGGCGTCGGCGCGAAGGACCGGCTGATCGCCTCGCTGCCGCGCTGGGCGCCCTTCGCCAGCCTCGCGCCCTTCGCCGTGAATGCGCGCGATTCCGTCCCCGGCCTCGCGGCGCTTACGGAACGCTGGCTCGGGCTCGCCCGCAGCCGCACCCTGCCCCGTTTCCGGCGGGACGCCTTCCACGACGACGAAGCGCAGGCCCAGGCGCCGGACGTCCTGATTTTCGCCGATACCTTCAACCGCTACTTCGAGCCGGAGAATTTGCGCGCGGCGCTGCGCGTCCTCGGCGCCGCGGGCCAGCGCGTCGGCGTCGCGCGGGCGCCCCGGGGCACGCGGCCCTTGTGCTGCGGCCGTACCTACCTCGCGGCCGGCCTGGTCGATCAGGCCCGCGCCGAGGCGCGCCGCACCGCCGAGGCGCTGGCCGCCTCCGACGTGCCGGTGATCGGCCTCGAACCTTCCTGCCTGCTGACCCTGCGCGACGAGTTTCCCGCCCTGCTCCCCGGCGCGGCGACGGAGCGCCTCGCCTCGCGCGCGCTCCTGCTCTCCGAGTGGCTGGCGCAGGAGAAGCCTTCCCTCGACCTGAAGCCCGTCGCCCCGGCCGCGCACATCCACGGCCACTGCCACCAGAAGAGCTTCGGCGCCTTCCCCGCCGCGATCGCGGCGCTGCAGCGCGTCCCGGACCTCAAGGTGACGCCGATCACCTCCTCTTGCTGCGGCATGGCGGGCGCCTTCGGCTACGAGGCGGAGACCCTCCCCGTCTCCAGGGCGATGGCCGAGATGTCGCTGCTGCCTGCGGTGCGCGCGGCGCCGCGCGAGCACCTGATCGTCGCCGACGGCACCTCCTGCCGCCACCAGATCCGCGACCTCTCGGGCCGCGAGGCGCTGCATTCCGTCCGTGTCCTGGAGCGTGCCCTGGCATGAATGACGCGAGTACGCCCGACGCCATCCTCGCCTTCTGGTTCGAGGGCGACCGCAACGCCTTCCGCGAGCGCTGGTTCAAGCCCGACCCTGCCTTCGACGCCGCGATCCGCGAACGCTTCGGCGGGCTGGTCGCGCCTGCGGCCGCCGGCGCCTTCGATTCCTGGGCCGCGACGCCGCATGGCGCGCTCGCGCTCTGCCTGCTGCTCGACCAGTTCCCGCGCAATCTCCACCGCGGCACCGCGCAGGCCTTCGCCTGCGACCCGAGGGCGCGGGAGATCGCCCGCGCCGCGGTGCTGCGCGATCGCCATGACCTCCGGCTGACGACCACCGAGCGCACCTTCCTCTATCTCCCCTTCGAGCATTCGGAGGACATGGCCGACCAAAATCTCTCGGTCGCGCTGTTCGAGGGGCTGCGCGACGACCCCGCGTGTCGCAAGCCCGGCGGCCCGATCGACTATGCCTGGCGGCACTGGCACGTGATCCGCGAATTTGGCCGCTTTCCGCACCGCAACGTTGCACTCGGGCGGGAGAGCACCGCGGCCGAGAGGGCGTATCTCGCGCGGCCCGGCGCGGGGTTCTGAGAGAGATGGAACCCGTCTGGTTCCGTCATTACGCGTAGCTGAAGCGTACCCGCGTCATCGGCGCGCTCCGGTCGGGGGAGCCATCCGACGCGACGCATCGGCGCTCCAGGCGCGTCACTCCCGGCTTCGCCCTCCGGCATATTGCACTGCAGCACGGCTCGCCCTAAAGCTTAGGCCGAAGCCCCGAAAACCATGGGGCACGGGAGAATGAGGCGGCGAAGGCAGAGAGGGCCCGAACGGAGACCCGTTCGATGCCGCGACTGTCATTTTCCCGCCGATCCATTCTCGCCGCGCCCGCGCTGCTCGTCCGTCCCGCGCGCGCCTCACCCCAAGGGGACGCCCCAGCCCGGACGGGGCTCGATCCCGTGGACGTCGAGCTCGTCCTTGCCGTGGATGTCAGCCGCTCGGTGGACTCCACCGAGCAGGAGATGCAGTTCCGCGGCTACGCCAACGCCTTCCGCGACCAGCGCGTGATCGACGGCATCCTCGGCGGACCGATCGGCGCGATCGGCGTGACCCTCTTCACCTGGGCGGACTGGGAAACCCAGGAATGGCTTGTGCCCTGGATGCGCCTCGACAGCCGAACGAGCGCGGAGGCCTTCGCGGCCGCGATCGACGCGGCGCCACGCCGGACCTTCCTCTACACCTCGATCAGCGGCGCGATGACCTTCGCCGCGCGGGTGCTCGACAATAGCCCCTTCGAGGGCACGCGCCGCGTGGTGGACATATCGGGCGACGGCGTGAGCAATTCCGGCCCTCCACTGGAAGGGCCGCGGGCAGCGCTGCTCGCGAGCGGCGTGGTGGTGAATGGCCTCGCGGTGGTCGATCGCACGCCGCTGCCCGAATCTCTGCTCTCCGTCCTGCCGCCGCTCGAGGTGTACTACCGCGAGGAGGTCATCGGCGGCCCGGGCAGCTTCCTCGTCGTCGCCGAGGGGTTCGAGGCCTTCGAGGCGGCGGTGCGGCGCAAGATCATCCGCGAGATCGCCCTCGCTCCGCCGCCGGGCGCGCAGCGGGTGGAGCGGGTGTCCGCATAGCATCGGGATTGCGCTTGCCCCGCGCCCGGCGCTTGTTAGGCTCGGCGCGACGCCACACAGGAGGAGACGGCCGATGGCGAAGGGCGAGCTTTACCAGAAGGGCCGCGAGGTCCGCCGCCAGCTCATGGGCGAGGCATTCGCCGAGCGGATCAACAAGTCGGTCTATGACGACCCGATCATGGAAGGCTTCTCCGAATACGCTGCCGAGGCGGTGTTCGGGATGCTCTGGACGCGGCCCGGGCTCGACATGAAGACCCGCGCGCTGATCTGCGTCATCTCCGACACCGCGACCGGGGCCTGGCCGGAGCTCGCCCTCCACCTCCGCATGGCGCGGCGCCAGGGCTGGACGGAGCAGGAGCTGGCGGAGGCGCTGCTGCACCTCGCGGGCTATATCGGCCTCCCGTCGGTGCGCGAGGGCCTGATCGTGGCGAAGCAGGTCTTCGCCGAGATGCGCGCCGAGGAGAAGGCGTAGCGCCTCCTCCCCTTCCGGCCGGTCAGTCCCCGCGGATCGGCGGGGCGCCGCGCTCCGCGCGCACGTCGTTGATGATCTGCAGGACGCGCTGGCGGAACGGCGCGTACTGCACGCCGAATTCCTCGACCAGGCGGGAATTGTCGATCAGGTAGTTGCCCGAGCGCTCCCGGCCTCCGGTCTCCTGCTCGAACTGTATGCGGGCGTCGGGGAGGAAGCCGCGGACCATGTCGGCGAGTTCACCGAGGCTGATCGTCGTGCCGCCCGAATTGTAGACGCGGTGACGCGGCTTCTCCACGGCGGAGACACGGGCGAAGACCTCGGCGATGTCATCCACATGGATCGGGATGCGCATCGCATCGCGATAGGGGAATGTGACCGGATTGCCGCGCGCCGGCTCGGTGATGCAGTGCACATGGTCCACCGAGCCGAACAGCTTGTCCGGCCCGGTGACGTTGGCCGGGCGGATGCCGGTGATGGTCATGCCGTACTTCTCGGCGTAGTCGCGTGCCTGGAACTCGTTGAAGATCTTGTTCACGGCGTACTGGTTGTCGCCGTAGCAGCGGTCCTCCTCGGTGACGGCGCGCTCGCCGAAATGGCGCTGCGGGCCGCTGACCGCGAGCGAGCTGGCGTAGATCGTGTGAGGGACGCCGACGATGCGCGCCGCTTCGAAGCAATTGTCCATGCCGAGCACGTTGAGCTTCGTCGCCACGCGCGGGGGTAGGTCGCTGCCGATGTGGTAGGCGAGGTTGATGAGGCGATCCGGCTTGGCCTCCGCCACCACGGCCATGACCTGGTCGAACTGGGTGACGTCGCCGCGCAGCACCCGCACGCGGTCGCCGAGCGCAGCAAAGGCGGCGCCGGCGGCCGGATTGATGTCCATGCAGGTGACCTGGTCGCCGCGCGCGGCGAGGAGCGGGATCAGGCGCCGGCCGATGAAGCCGGTGCCGCCGATGACGACGATGCGCATGCTGTCTGGACTTCCTCCACATGGCCGCGCGAGGCGGCAAGGCGCGAGGATGGCACGCGCAGGCAGGCAGTGTCATCGCCCCGGACGAGGACCGCCGGCGGCGCCGGCCGGCAGCCCCGCCACTCAGGCGGGCACCACCCGCCCCTCGCGCAGCGTCACGATCCGGTCCATCCGCCGCGCGAGCTCCGGGTTGTGCGTCGCGACCAGCGCGGCGGCGCCCCGGTGGCGCACCGCGTCGAGCAGCTCCGCGAAGACGCGGTCGGAGGTAGCGACGTCGAGATTCCCGGTCGGCTCGTCGGCCAACAGCAACCGCGGCGCGTTGGCCAGGGCGCGGGCGATGGCGACGCGCTGCTGCTCCCCGCCGGAGAGCCGCCCGGGGCGGTGGTGCTCGCGCCCGCGCAGGCCGAAGGCGTGCAGCAGAGCCCGCGCGCGCTCCCGCGCGGCGGAACGCGGCACGCCGGCAGCGAGCTGCGGCAGCACCACATTCTCCTCCGCCGTGAATTCCGGCAGCAGGTGGTGGAACTGATAGACGAAGCCGATGGTGGAGCGGCGGATGGCGGTGCGGGCGTCGTCCGGCAGGCGCCCGGCCGCCTTGCCCTCGATGTAGACCTCCCCGCCATCAGGCTTCTCGAGCAGGCCGGCGAGGTGCAGCAGCGTGGACTTGCCGGTGCCCGAGGGGGCGACGAGGGCGACGATCTCGCCCGCGTGCAGGGTCAGGTCGGCGCCGGTCAGCACCGGCAGCTCGCCCGCCTCAGTGCGGTAGCGGCGCTCCACGCCTTCGAGGCGCAGCGGCGCAGCGGTGGTGGCGGCGGCGTCACTCACTGCGCAACGCCTCGACGGGATCGAGCCGCGCCGCGCGCCATGCGGGATAGACCGAGGCGAGCAGGCTGAGGCCGAGGCTCATGCCGGTCACCTGCATGACCTCGCCGGGGTCGGTGACGGCGGGCAAGCGGGAGAGGAAATAGACCGTCGGGTCGAAGATCACCGTCCCCAGGATCCATTGCAGGAACTGGCGGATGTTCTCGATATAGGCGCAGAACACCAGGCCGAGCAGGACGCCCGCCAACGTCCCGATCACGCCGATCGCCGTGCCGGTGATGAGGAACACGCGCAGCACCGCGCCCTGGGTGGCACCGAAGGTGCGCAGCACGGCGATGTCCTTCCGCTTGTCCTTCACCAGCATCACCTGGGTCGTGACGATGTTGAAGGCGGCGACCAGGATGATGAGCGAGAGGATGATGAACATTACGTTCCGCTCGACCTGGACCGCCTGGAAGAAGGAGTTGTTCGCCTGCTCCCAGGAGACGATGCGCACCGGCGGCCCGTCGGTGAGAGCGCGCGCGATGGCGCGCTGCATCTCCCGCACGCGGTCCGGGTCCTGGACGAAGACCTCGACCTGGGTCGCGGCGCCGGGGACCTGGAAGAAGATCTGCGCCGCCTCCAGAGGGAGATAGACGAAGCTCGAGTCGTACTCGTGCATCCCCGTGTTGAACAGCGCGACGACCTGGTAGGAGCGCACGCGCGGCACAGTGCCCATCACGGTCGTGCGGCCCTGAGGCGAGACCAGGGTGATGCGGTCGCCCACCATCACCCGCATGCGCTGGGCGAGGCCGGTGCCGATGACGATCGCGTCCTCGCCCCCGAACTCGCTCAGGTCGCCGGCGCGGATGTTGTCGGCGATGATCCGCTTCGCGCGCAGGTCGTCGGGGCGGATGCCGCGGGCGAGGCCGCCCGAGGCGCCGCCGGGTTCCGAGGTGATGAGCGCCTGGCCCTCGACGATCGGCGTCGCCGAGACGACGCCGGGGAGGCCGCGGATCCGCCCGGCGACCGCGTCGAAGTCGCGCATCGGGCCGTCCGCGGCGAAGACGCCGATGTGGCCGTTGAGGCCGAGGATGCGGCCGAGGAGCTCCTGTCGGAAGCCGTTCATCACGCTCATCACGATGATGAGCGTGGCGACACCGAGGGCGATGCCGATCAGGCTGAACCAGGCATTGAAGGAGACGAAGCGCTCGCCCTTGCGCGCGCTGAGGTAACGCGCGGCGACGCTGCGCTCGAACGGGCCGAACATCGGCGGGCGGAAGGCGACAGGCGGGTGCGGGTCCTGGCGCATCCTAGCCGCGGATCTTCGCCACCGCGTCCTCGAGCGAGACCTCCTGCCGCTCGCCGGTCGCGCGCCGCTTCAGCTCGACGCGGCCGTTCGCCGCGCCGCGCGGGCCGACGATCGCCTGCCAGGGGAAGCCCATCAGGTCGGCATCGGCGAATTTCACGCCGGCGCGCTCCTCGCGGTCGTCGTACACCGCCTCGCCATCGAGCGCGGCGTAGAGCCGTTCGCACAGCGCGTCGCAGGCGGCGTCGCCGCGCTTGAGGTTGAGGATCGCCGCCGGCCAGGGCGCGACGGGATCGGGCCACTTGATCCCGGCCTCGTCGTGGTTCGCCTCGATGATCGCGGCGACGAGGCGCGAGACGCCGATGCCGTAGCTGCCCATCTCCGGCGTGACCGGCTTGCCGTCCGGGCCTGTCAGGGCGAGGCCCATCGAGGCGCTGTACTTGGTGCCGAAGTAGAAGATGTGGCCGACCTCGATGCCCCGTCCCTCGCGCCGGCGCTCCGGCGGCACCTTCGCCCAGGCCGCGGCGTCGTGCTTCTCGTCGGTCGCGGCGTACATGGAGGTAAGGAGCTCGGTGAAGCGGGCGAGGTCCTCTGGGTTGTCGTAGCCGTAGTCCGCCTGCTCCCAGTCGAGCGATTCGAAGCCGGCGTCGTAGAAGACGGCGCTCTCCCCGGTCTCGGCGAGGATGATGAACTCGTGGCTGAGGTCGCCACCGATCGGGCCGGTCTCGGCCGCCATCGGCACGGCCTTGAGGCCCATGCGCTGGAAGGTGCGCATGTAGGCGAGCATCATCGCGCGGTAGCTGCGGATCGCCCCTTCCCTGTCGAGGTCGAAGGAATAGGCATCCTTCATCAGGAACTCGCGCCCGCGCATCACGCCGAAGCGTGGCCGCACCTCGTCGCGGAACTTCCACTGGATGTGGTAGAGGATGCGCGGCAGGTCGCGGTAGCTCTTGGCGTAGGCCTTGAAGAGGTCGGTGACCATCTCCTCGTTGGTGGGCCCGTAGAGCATCTCGCGGTCGTGCCGGTCGCGGATGCGCAGCATTTCCTTGCCGTAGTCGTCGTAGCGTCCGCTCTCGCGCCAGAGCTCGGCCGGCTGGATGGTGGGCATCAGGATCTCCTGCGCCCCGGCGCGGTCCTGCTCCTCGCGCACGATCTGCTCGATTCGGCGCAGGACGCGCAGGCCCAGAGGGAGCCAGGCGTAGATGCCGGCACTGGTCTGGCGGATCAGCCCGGCGCGCAGCATCAGGCGGTGCGAGGCGATCTGCGCCTCGGCAGGGGTCTCTTTCAGCGTGGGCAGGAAGGCGCGGGAGAGGCGCACGGCAGCAGAGTCCTCAGGAGCGGAATAGCGCGCGAAGGTAGGGGCTGCGGCGCAGAAGAGCCAGAGCGCAGAGAACGGGTCCCGGTGGTCGGCCAATGGCTTGGTCGAGCGGAGGACTTCCGGGGCACGGCCATGCTGCGGCGCAGCAATTTCCTTTGCGCCGCAGGAGGGGGTCGCGCAATTCTCGGCAAAATTTGCGCCTCCAGTTGAAAATCTTACTTGGCCTCGGAAGCGGCGCCCGTTAAGAAAAAAGGGCCGCCCCCCATAGGGAGGCGGCCCGAGTTTAGGGAGGAAACGCCAGTCACACGGCAGGAAGGGCGATCACCCTTCCCGCGTTCAATAATGGCGCTGTTTGGGAACGCGGCTCAAGCGCGTTAGATGCCCGCGAGAGCCCAAAAATTGGCATCCGGGACAGAACTTGCCCTCGATTTGGGCAAGATCTGCCTAGATCGCTTTCTTAAGCTTAGTTTTCAGGCAGAGCGAGCCATCCGCTGCGGAAGCTGAGCCAGTCGCTCTCGACGACGGCATAGACCCCCAGCCAAATCACCGCCGCGACAAGCGTCGTCGCTACCAGCTTGAGGCCGAGTCGCGGATTGCGCGGCGCGCCCCGCCAGCCCCCCGCCTCCAGATCGCCTTCGGCATCCGGACGCGTGCCCACAGGCAGCACGGCGAACAGGGCGGTCCACCAGATCAGCAGGTAAACGACGATTCCAGTGAACCAGTTCACGGAGTCCTCCTCGCCAGCGGCGTGGCGGAGCCTGCCCGCACCCTCCGCCCGGCGCCCGGCGGCGCCACCCGTCCCTGCAGGGGTCAGACCCGCAGCAGATGGACCTCGACATTCGGGCGCTTGCGCAGGCGCCGGCCGACCGCCTTGCGCAGCGCACTCCGCGCCGCCTCGCGCAGCGCGTCGTCCTCCCGCCTGAGCGGCCCGGGCAGGTCGCCCACCACCCGCGCCAGGTCCGCCGCGATCCGCGCCGGTTCGTCGTCGCTCGGGTCGAACAGGCCGGGCGCCGAGACGAGCGGCGTGCCGACCACCCGCCCCGCCCCATCCACCGCGAGCGAGGCCATCACCACGCCGTTGAACAGCATCCGCTTGCGTGCGGCCAGCACGCCGCCGGAAAGCGGCAGCAGCCGCTCGCCGTCGAGCACGAGGCGCCCCGTCGGCACGCCCTCCACGACCTCCGGCTGGCCGGGAGCGAGGCGCAGCACGTCCCCGTCCTCCACCAGGATCGGCGTCGCGCCGCATTCCTTCGCCAGCGCCGCATGCTCCGACAGGTGGCGCCATTCGCCGTGCACGGGGACAGCATAGCGCGGCTTCACCAGCGCGTAGAGCCGCCTCAGCTCGTCCCGCGCCGGATGGCCGGAAACGTGGACCATGTGGTCGTCCGCCGTCATCACCCGGCACCCGCGACGCGACAGGTCGTCCTGGATCCGGAGGATCGCCCGCTCGTTGCCCGGGATCATGCGAGAGGAGAAGATCACCGTGTCCCCCTCCCCCAGCGCGATGTTCGGATGGGTGTCGGCGGCGATCTTGGCGAGCGCCGAGCGTGGCTCGCCCTGGCTGCCCGTGCAGAGCAGCAGCAGCGAATCGTCCGGAAGGTAGCCTGCCTCATCCTCCGGCACGAAGGGCGGGATGTCGGGCAGATAGCCGCATTCCCGCGCCGCCGCCTCGGCATTGCGCAGGGAGCGGCCGAACAGGGCGACCTGGCGCCCGGCGGCCTGCGCCGCCCGCGCGACACTCTCCATGCGGGCGATGTTGGTGGCGAAGCAGGTGACGGCGACCCGCCCCTTCAGGCCGCGGATGATGGCCGTGAGGTTGCGCCGCACCTCGGCCTCGCTGCCGGAATGCCCCTCCACCATCGCGTTGGTCGAATCGCAGACCATGGCGAGCACGCCACGCGCGCCGAGGCGGGCGAAGGCGGCCTCGTCGGTCGGCGGCCCGATCAGCGGGTCGGGGTCGAGCTTCCAGTCACCGGTGTGCAGGACCGTTCCGTAAGGGGTGTGCAGCGCGAGCGCCTGCGACTCCGGGATCGAGTGGGCGACGCGGATGAATTCCAGTTCGAAGGGCGGCAAGGAGAGCGTGCCGCCAAGCGGCAGGGTGGTCAGCGGCACCTGCCCGATCAGCCCCGCCTCGGTGAGCTTGCGGCGCAGCACCGCTGAGGTGAAGGGGCCGGCGAAGACGGGGCAGCGCAGCATCGGCCAGAGATGCGCCACGGCGCCGACATGGTCCTCATGCGCATGCGTGATGACCAGGCCGAGCAGGCGGTCGCGCCTCTCAGCGAGCCAGGCGGGGTCGGGCACCATGACCTCGACCTCCGGATTCTCCGGCCCGCCGAAGCCGATGCCGCAATCCACAGCGAGGAGGCTGCCGTCGCAGCGATAGACGTTCAGGTTGAGGCCGATCTCGCCGGTCCCGCCGAGCGGGATGAAGGCCAGGTCGCCGGAGGGAAAGCCGGTCTGGGATGCGTCCATAATGATTGGAGTTACGCGTGATCGCGGTGCGCAGTTTTCTGTAAGATGGGGTTGGGGTTCCGTTCCGCCAACAGTCGCAGCCCCTCCAGGGTGATATCCGGGTCGGTGTGCTCGATCACCCGGGTGCCCTCGGCGAAGAGGGGGGCAAGGCCCCCTGTGGCGATCACCTTCATCGGCCCGTCGAATTCGGCGCGGATCCGCGCAACCAGCCCCTCGACCAGGCCGACATAGCCCCAGTAGATGCCGCTCTGCATGGCCGGAACCGTCGCCCGGCCGATCGCCGCCTGCGGCCGGCCGATCCCGATCCGCGGCAGCCGCGCCGCCGCCTGGTGCAGCGCCTGGATCGAAAGGTTGATGCCCGGGGCGATGGCGCCGCCGAGATAGCTGCCGTCGTGGTCCACGACGTCGAAGGTGGTGGCGGTGCCGAAATCGATGACGATCAGCGGACCGCGGTAGTGATGGTGCGAGGCGAGTGCGTTCAGCAGGCGGTCCGCACCGACCTCCTCCGGGTTGAGCACCTTGATGGCGAAGCCCCAATTCACCTCGGGACGCGCCACCAGCGGCTCGCAGTGGAACCACTCTCGGGCGAGCCGGCGGAGGTTGTAGAGCGCGGCGGGGACCACGGTGCCGAGCACGCAGCGCCGGATGTCCTCGGGCTTCAGCCCCGAGTGCTGCAGCAGGGCGAGGAGCCAAACGGCATATTCGTCGCTGGTCCGGTCGGCCCGCATGGCAAGGCGCCAACGGCCGCGCCATTCCCGGCCGTCGTGCACCGCGAAGACGACGTTGGTGTTGCCCGCGTCAATCGCCAGCAGCATAGGTTCAGCCCGTCTCCACCTCACCTGCCCGCCACGCGCGGATTTCCCCATCGGGGCCGGCGAGCAGCAGGCTGCCATCCTCATCAAGCCCTGCAAAGGTGCCGGCAGCGGCTCGGCCCGCAATCGCCAGCGGCGTGCCCTGCCGCGGCCCGCGGGCCAGCCAGGCCGACCGGACGGGCGCGAATCCCTGCCGCTCCTGGACGCGCCGCCAGCGGCCGAGCGCGACGAGCAGCTCCCCGGCGAACGCTTCCGGCGCTGGCGGTGGCGAGACGCCCATGGCGGCGAGCGAGGCGGTCGGCCGGCCGCCGGGCAGGACCGGTGCGTGGGCGAGGTTCGCGCCGATGCCGAGGGCGAGCCAGGCGAGGCCGCCCTGTGGGCCCGTCGCCGCCTCTACCAGGATTCCGGCGAGCTTCGCGCCGCCGAGCAGCACGTCGTTCGGCCATTTGAGCTCGAGCGCCGGCCCCCCCGAACACGCCGGCGGCAGGTAGGGCTCGATCGCCTCAGCCAAGGCGACGGCGGCGAGCAGCGCCCATTGGGCCGCCCGCCGCACCGGCTCCCGCGGCCGGAGAAGGACCGAAAGGTGCAGGTTGCCCGCGGGCGATTCCCAGCCGCGCCCCTCGCGGCCGCGCCCGGCGGTCTGCCGGCGGGCGAGGACGGCGAGCCCCTCCGGCTCGCCCGCCTCCGCGGCGCGCAGCACCACATCCTGGGTGCTCGGCAGTTCCTCGTACACGCGCAGCCGCCAGAGCGGCGCCGGGCCGGCGGCGGCGCGCGAGGAGAGCCGCGTCGGCGCGGGCGCGATCACCCCCCCATGACCGCCGCGACCGCGGTCCGCGCCGCGGCGAGCAGCGGCGCGGGCGCGATCGAGAACAGCGCGGTGAACAGGCCGGTCGCTGCCATCACCACGGTGAGGCTCGCCGGACGGACGTCGAGCGCGCCGGCCTCGTTGAGCGGGTCGAAGAACATCACGCGCACGATGCGCAGGTAGTAGTAGGCCGCCACCACGCTGGTCACCACGCCGATCACGGCGAGCCAGACATAGCCGCCCTCGATCGCCGCGCGAAAGACGAAGAGCTTCGACCAGAAGCCCGCGAGCGGCGGCACGCCGGCCATCGCGAACATGAAGACCAGCATCCAGATGGCCATGCCGACATCGCTCCGCGCGAGGCCGGCAAGGTCCTCGATCGCCTCGACGGGCCTGCCCCTGCGCCGCATCGCGGCGAGCACCGCGAAGGCGCCGAGCGTCATCAGCAGGTAGATGGCCATGTAGAACAGCAGGCTGCGCACCCCCTCATCGCGCACCGCCGGATCGGGCGAGGCGGCGGCGACGAGGCCGATCAGCGCGTAACCGATGTTGCCGATCGAGGAATAGGCCATCAGCCGCTTGATGTTGCGCTGGCCGATGGCGGCAAAGGCGCCGAGGATCATCGAGCCGGCGGCGATGAGCCACACTACCTGCCCCCACTGCGCGCCGAGCTCGCCCAAGGGCTGCAGCAGCACGCGCGCCAGCAGCACGACCGCGGCGAGCTTCGGAGCGGAGGCGAAGAACGCGGTGACGGGGGTCGGCGCGCCCTCGTACACGTCCGGCGTCCACATGTGGAAGGGTACGGCCGAGATCTTGAAGGCGAGGCCCGCTAGGACGAAGACGAGGCCAACGACGAGGCCGAGCGAGGCCGCGTGCTCACCGGTGAGGGTGTCAGCCAAGCGGTCGAAATTCGTCGTGCCCGCAAAGCCGTAGAGCAGGCTCAGGCCGTAGAGCAGAAGGCCGGAGGCGAGCGCGCCGAGCACGAAGTACTTCAGGCCCGCCTCCGCAGAGCGTTCGGAGTCGCGGTTGAATGCGGCCAGGACATAGGCCGCGAGCGACTGCATCTCCAGCCCGAGATAGAGCGTCATCAGGTCATTCGCCGAGACCATCAACATCATGCCGAGGGCGGCGAAGAGGATCAGAACCGGATACTCGAACCGCGCGAGGTCACGGTCGGTCTCGTTGAAGTCGAGGGCAAGCATCAGGGAGAGCGCCGCGCCGATCAGGATCAGCACCTTGCCGAACCGCGCGAATGCGTCGCTGACGTACTGCCCCGCGAAGGCGGCGCCCTCACCCTGCCCGATCGTGAGCACCCCGGCGAGCACCAGCGCGCCGAGCACCGCCATGGTGACCGGGAAGAACATGTCCTGCCGCCGCGGCAGCACGCCAATGCCGAGGATGCCGAGCCCGGCGCAGGCCAGCACCAGTTCCGGCAGCGCAAGCGTCCAGTTCATCATCGGGCGAGAATCTCCGCCAGGCGCCGCGCGCCGCCGCCGACCGCCGCCTCATGCTGCTCGACGAGCGAGGCGACGCTGGCCTCGAAGAAAGAGAGGAAGGACTGGGGATAGATGCCCATCCAGAGCACGAGCAGGACCAGCGGCGCGAAGGTCGCGTATTCCCGCGGGCTCATGTCGAGCAGGGCACGGATGCTGTCGCGCGTGACGCGCCCGAAGGCGACACGCCAGTAGAGCCAGAGCATGTAGGCGGCGCTGAGGATCATGCCGAGCGCCGCGCCGAAGGCGAGCCAGAAGCTCACCCGCATCGCCGAAACGATGACCAGGAACTCGCCGACGAAGTTGGCCGTGCCGGGCAGCGCCACATTGGCCATCGAGAACAGCATGAACACGACGGCGAAGGCCGGCATCACCTTCGCCACCCCGCCGTACCGCGCGATGTCGCGCGAGTGGATGCGGTTGTAGAGCACGCCGACACAGAGGAAGAGCGCGGAGGAGACGATCCCGTGCGCGAGCATCTGGAACACCGCGCCGGAGAGGCCCTGGTGGTTGAAGGTGAAGATGCCGAGCGTGACGATGCCCATATGGGCGACGGAGGAGTAGGCGATCAGCTTCTTCATGTCCTCCTGCGCCAGGGCAACGTAGGAGGTGTACACGATGGCGATCACCGAGAGCGCGAAGATCAGCGGCGCAAGCTCCGCCGACGCTTGCGGGAAGAGCGGTAGGGACAGGCGCACGAAGCCGTAGCCGCCGAGCTTCAGCAGCACGCCCGCGAGGATGACGGAGCCCGCGGTCGGCGCCTCCACATGCGCATCCGGCAGCCAGGTGTGGACTGGCCACATCGGCACTTTCACCGCGAAGGCGGCGAAGAAGGCAAGGAACAGCCAGATCTGGAAGCGCGGCTCGACCCCCGCCTCGACCAGCGCCGCGATGTCGGTCGTACCAACGCGGTACCACAGGAAGATGATCGCAAGCAGCATCAGCAGGCTGCCCGCGAGGGTGTAGAGGAAGAACTTGAACGCGGCGTACACGCGCCGCTCACCGCCCCAGATCCCGATGATGAGGAACATCGGGATCAGCACCATCTCGAAGAACAGGAAGAAGAGCAGCAGGTCGGTGGCGCAGAAGAAGCCCACCATGGCGGCTTCGAGCACGAGGAAGGCCGCCATGTACTCGCGCACCCGAACCTCAACACTGTCCCAGGAGGCAAGGATGCAAAGCGGCGTCAGCAGGGTGCAGAGCAGCACGAACAGGACCGAAAGCCCGTCCACACCCATCCCGTAGGCCACGCCGTAGTCGGGCAGCCACTCCAGCCGCTCGACGAACTGCATCTCAGGCGAGGAGCGGTCGAAGCAGAACCAGAGGATCAGCGACAGGCCGAAGGTGATGAGACTGGTCCAGAGCGCCGTCCAGCGCGCGTTCGAGGCGACCACCTGCTCCTCGCCCCGCACGAAGGCGATGACGAGCGCACCGGCCAGCGGCAGGAACGTGATGAGCGAAAGGATCGGAAAGCCGGCGGCGTTCATCAGCGGACGGTCCCGAGGAAGATGAGCGAGACGAACAGGACGAGGCCGATGATCATGGTGAAGGCGTAGTTCGCCACCCGGCCACTCTGGATCCGCGCGGCGCCGCGGGCGGCATCCACGGCCAGCACCGCCGCGCCGTTCGGGACACCATCAATGATCCTCTGGTCGCCGACGCGGAAGGCGAGGCGCGAGAGGGCCAGGGTCGGGCGGACGAAGACCGCGCTGTACAGCTCGTCGAAGTACCACTTGTTCAGCAGGAACAGGTAGAGGCCGCGGAAGCTGGCGGCGAGCCTCGCGGGCACGCCCGGGGCGAACATGTAGAGGATGTAGGCGAGCGCGATGCCCGCGATCCCGGCCACGGTCGGCGCGAGCGGCACCCAGGCGGGCACCTCGTGCATGTCGTGCAGGATGTGGTTGTCCGGCGCGTTGTGTATGGAGCCGGCCCAGAATGCCTGCCAGGCCTCGCCGATGAAGAAGGGCGAGAAGAGATAGCCGGTCACCACGGCGCCGGCGGCGAGCACCAGCAGGGGGACGAGCATCACGAGCGGACTCTCATGCACATGCTCCATCACCTCGTGGTCGGCCCGGGGCTCGCCATGGAAGACGAGGATCAGCAGCCGCCAGGAGTAGAAGGCGGTGAGGAAGGCGGCCGCGAGGCCGAGCGCGAAGGCCAGCATGCCCGTCGCGGAGTGAGAGGCGAAGGCGACCTCCAGGATCGCGTCCTTGGAGTAGTAGCCGGCAAAGATCGGGATTCCCGCAAGGGCGAGCGAGCCCACCCACATCACCGCGTAGGTCACGGGGATCTTCGTCCAGATCCCGCCCATCTTCCGGATGTCCTGCTCGTCGCTCATCGCGTGGATGACCGAGCCCGCGCCGAGGAAGAGCAGCGCCTTGAAGAAGGCGTGGGTGAAGAGGTGGAACATCGCCACCTGATAGGCGCCCACCCCCGCGGCGAAGAACATGTAGCCAAGCTGGGAGCAGGTGGAGTAGGCGATGATCCGCTTGATGTCGTTCTGCACGCAGCCCACGGTCGCCGCGAAGAACGCGGTCACGGCGCCGACCACCGTGACGATGGCGAGCGCGTTCGGCGCGTACTCGAACAGCGGCGACATCCGCGCCACCAGGAACACGCCGGCCGTCACCATCGTCGCGGCATGGATCAGGGCAGAGACCGGCGTCGGGCCCTCCATCGCGTCGGGCAGCCAGGTGTGCAGGCCGATCTGCGCCGACTTGCCGCAGGCGCCGAGGAAGAGCAGTACCGCGATCAGCTCGAGCACCGGCACGCCGAGGAAGCGGTCGCTGAGGTGCTGGTCCACGGCGCCAAAGATCGACGCGAATTCGAGGCTGCCAAAGGTCCAGAAGGTGAGCGCGACGCCAAGCATGAAGCACAGGTCGCCCACCCGGTTCACGACGAAGGCTTTGAGCGCGGCAGCGTTCGCGCTCTCCCGCTCGTACCAGTAGCCGATCAGCAGATAGCTCGCGAGGCCGACGCCCTCCCAGCCGAAGAAGAGCTGCACCAGGTTGTCCGCCGTCACCAGCATCAGCATCATGAAGGTGAACAGCGAGAGGTAGGCGAAGAAGCGCGGCTGCGTCGGGTCGTGCGCCATGTAGCCGACGCTGTAGAGGTGGATCAGGAAGGAGATGAAGGTCACCATCCCGACCATCACCGCGCTCAGCGTATCGTAGCGCAGGGCCCAGGACACCTCGAGCCCGCCCGCTGCGATCCAGGTGGTGATCGGCACCGTCGTCGGCTCGTGACCGAAGGCCACGGCGATGAAGGCGGTCACGCCGCAGACCGCCGCGAGTGCCATGCACACGACGGTGGTCCAGCGGGCGGCCACGGGCCCGGTCCAGCGGCCGAGGAAGCCGGAGATGCACGCCCCGAGGAGCGGGAAGAAGACGGCGCCGACGTACATGCCTCTGCTCGCTCAGCCCTTCAGGGTCGAGATCGCCTCGACCTCGATGCTGCCCTTGTTGCGGAAATAGATCACCAGGATGGCGAGGCCGATCGCCGCCTCCGCCGCCGCGACGGTGAGGACGAACATCGCGAACACCTGCCCCGTGAGGTCGCCCAACGCCGAGGAGAAGGCCACGAGGTTGAGGTTCACCGAGAGCAGGATCAGCTCGATCGACATCAGGATGACGATGACGTTCTTCCGGTTGAGGAAGATCCCGAAGACGCCGAGCACGAACAGGATCGCCGCGACGATGAGGTAGTGCGCAAGACCGATCGCCATCTCAGTGATGTCCCCCGCCATGGCCGTGGTGCTCCGGCTCGGGCAGCGTCTCCGGCTCCTCCGCCGGCGGCAGCGGCGGGCGCAGGATGCCGAGATCCTTGAGCCCTGCGCCGGTCGGAACCTGGCGCAGCACGACCGTTTCGCCCGGCACACGGGCGAGCTGCGCCGCGATGACCTGCCTGCGCGTGCCGGGCCGCTCGCGCAGCGTGAGAACGATTGCGCCGATCATCGCGATCAGCAGGATGACGCCCGCGGCCTGGAACAGGAGCACGTTGTCGGTGTAGAGGACCCGCGCCAGCGCCTCGGTGTTGCTGAGGCCCGCTTCGGCACCCGGCTGCGGGTACATCCGCAGCCCGCCCGCCTCCGGCGCCGGGGTCCATGCCCAGAGCACGAAGGCAAGCTCCAGGAACAGCACCAGGCCGACCGCGAAGCCGATCGGGGCGTAGCGCTGGAAGCCCTCGCGCAGCCGCGCGAAGTCCACATCCAGCATCATCACCACGAACAGGAACAGCACCGCGACGGCGCCGACATAGACGATGACTAGGATCATCGCGAGGAACTCGGCCCCCGCGATCAGGAACAGCCCGGCGGCGTTGAAGAAGGCGAGGATGAGGAACAGCACCGAGTGCACCGGGTTGCGCGCGGTGACGACCATCGCCGCCGAGGCGACGAGCACGGCGGCGAAGACGTAGAAGGCGATGGCGGCGAGCATCCCGGCGGCCTCAGCGATAGGGCGCGTCGAGGCGCAGGCGCTCGGCGATCATCGGCTCCCAGCGATCGCCGTTCTCGAGCAGCTTCTCCTTCTGGTAGATCAGCTCCTCGCGCGTCTCGGTCGCGAATTCGAGGTTCGGCCCCTCGACGATGGCGTCCACCGGGCAGGCCTCCTCGCACATGCCGCAGTAGATGCACTTCACCATGTCGATGTCGTAGCGCGTGGTGCGGCGGGACCCGTCCTCGCGCGGCTCGGCCTCGATGGTGATGGCGAGCGCGGGGCAGATCGCCTCGCACAGCTTGCAGGCGATGCAGCGCTCCTCGCCGTTCGGGTAGCGGCGCAGCGCGTGTTCGCCCTTGAAGCGCGGCGAGAGGGGGTAGCGCTCATACGGATAGTCGAGCGTGACCGCCGGCTTCGTGAAGAAATACTTCAGCGTCAGCATCATGCCCGACAGCAGCTCGGAGAGCAGCATGCTGCGGGCGGTGCGATCGAGTACGGACATCTCTCTCACCTCGCGGCGGGGCACGGCGTGGCCCCGCCCATGGATGCGGTCCGGAGCGGATGGCGACGCGCGGCGGTCATGCCGGGAGCCAGCCGGTCAGCTTGAGGAGGGCCGCGGTCACGATCAGCCAGAACAGGCTGAGCGGGAGGAACACCTTCCAGCCGAGCCGCATGAGCTGGTCGTACCGATAGCGCGGGAAGGTCGCGCGTACCCAGATGAAGAGGAAGACGAAGAACAGCGTCTTCAGGATGAACCAGACGACGCCCGGGATCCAGGTGAAGGGCTCGACATGCACCGGCGGCTGCCACCCGCCCATGAACAGGATCGTCGTCATCGCCGACATCAGCACGATGTTCGCGTACTCGCCGAGGAAGAACAGCGTGAACCCGATCGTGCTGTATTCGACGAAGAACCCCGCGACCAGTTCGCTCTCCCCTTCCGGCAGGTCGAAGGGGGCGCGGTTCGTCTCGGCCAGGGCCGAGATGAAGAACACCACGAACATCGGGAAGAGCGGGATGAAGAACCAGACCCGCTCCTGCGCGCGGACGATCTCGTTCAGGTTCAGCGAGCCGGCCCAGAGCAGCACGGTGACGAGGACGAAGCCGATCGAGACCTCGTAGCTGACCATCTGCGCCGCCGAGCGCAGCGCGCCGAGGAAGGCGTACTTCGAATTGCTCGCCCAGCCGGCGATGATGATGCCGTACACGCCGAGCGAGGAGATCGCGAAGAGATAGAGGATGCCGACATTGATGTCGGCCGCCGCCCAGCCATCGGCCACCGGGATCACCGCCCAGGCGATCAGCGCAAGGGTGACGGTGATCATCGGCGCGATGAGGAACAGCACCCGGTTCGCGCCGGCCGGGATGATCGTCTCCTTGAAGATCGCCTTCAGCGCGTCGGCGAAGGGCTGCAACAGGCCGAAGGGCCCGACCACGTTCGGGCCTTTCCGGAGCTGCATCGCCGCCAGCACCTTACGCTCCGCCCAGGTGACGTAGGCGACGGCGATCAGCAGCGGCACCAGGATGGCGAGGGCGTGCGCGAAGGTGATGGCAACCTGGCCGGCGGGCGAGGCGAGGAAGGCATCCATGGTCCGACTCACTCCGCCGCGAGCTTAGCCTGCGCGGTTCCGCCGTAGACGCGCGTGCACTCGGCCATGGTGTCCGACGCGCGGCTGATCGCATCCGCCTGGTAGTAATTCGTGATGGGGAGGGCGAAGGGGCTCTCGCCCATCGCGGCCGGATCGCCGGCGGGGCCGGTGGTGTCCGTCGCGCCCCGGCGCTGCAGCGTCTCAAGCGTCCCGAATACGGGATTCGCCTGCACCAGCCGCTCGCGCACCGTGGAGAGGTCATCGTAGGGCAGGCGCTTGCCGATACCCTCGCTGAAGGCGCGGATGATCTTCCAGTCCTCGCGGGCCTCGCCGGGGGCGTGGACCGAGAACTGGCCGCGTTGCACCCGGCCCTCGGTGTTGACGTAGGTTCCGTCCTTCTCCGTGTAGGCCGCGCCGGGCAGGATCACGTCCGCGCGCGACGCCGCGCGGTCGCCGTGGTGGCCCTGATAGATCACGAAGGTCGAGGGCGGGATGCGCGCCGGGTCGAACCCGTCCGCGCCGAGGAGCCACAGCGCGTCCACGTCCCCCGACAGCATCGCCGCGAGGTCCTTGCCCCCCTCCCCCGGCACAAAGCCCAGGTCGAGCGCGCCGACCTGGCCCCCGAACAGGTGCAGCAGGTTGAAGCCGTGCCAGTCCGGCTTGAGCATCCCCGTCTCGGCCGCGAGCCGCCACGCGGCCGCCAGCACCGCCGCGCCATCGGCGCGCGCAACGGCGCCGCGGCCGAGGATGAGCATCGGCCACTCCGCCTTGCGCAGCGTCTCGGCGAAGGGATGCGAGCCATCGAGCAGCGCGCGCAGCGTGGCCGGCCCCTCACCCAGGTGCTCCGCCGGATAGGTGAGGTTCACACCGTGCGGGCCGATATAGCCCACGGGGAAGGGCTTGCCGGCAATGGCGCGCTTGCGGATGCGCGCGTTCAGGACCGGCGCCTCTACGCGCGGATTGCTGCCGATGATAAGCAGCGCATCCGCTTCCTCGATGCCGGCGATGGTCGTGTTGAACAGGTAGAAGTCGCGGCGTGAGACGTCGAGGGCCGCACCGTCCTGGCGGCAGTCGAGATTCGCGCTGCCAAGGGCCGTCATCAGGTCCTTCAGCGCGACGACCGACTCCGCATCGACGAGATCGCCCGCCACTGCGCCGATACGGTGCCCCGGCACCGAGGCGAACCGGCGCGCAATCGCGGCGAACGCCTCCGACCAGGTCGCAGGTACCAGCCGGCCGTCCTTGCGCACCCAGGGACGGTCCAGCCGCCGGCGCTTGAGGCCGTCGATCGCGAAGCGGGAGCGGTCGCCTAGCCACGCTTCGTTCACCGCGTCGTTGACCCGCGGCAGAATGCGCAGGACCTCCGGCCCGCGGCTGTCCACACGGATGTTGCAGCCGACCGCGTCGAGCACATCCACGCTGACGGTCTTGCGCAGTTCCCAGGGGCGCGAGACGAAGGCGTAGGGCCGGCTGGTCAACGCGCCGACCGGGCAAATGTCGATCAGGTTGCCGGAAAGCTCGGTATGGAGCGCCTGCTCGACATAGGTGCCGACCTCCATGTCCTCGCCGCGGCCCGTGGCGCCGAGCTCCGGCACGCCGGCGACCTCCTGGGCGAAGCGGATGCACCGGGTGCAGTGGATGCACCGGGTCATGATGGTCTTGATCAGCGGCCCGACATACTTGTCCTTCACGGACCGCTTGGCCTCGCCGTAGCGCGACTTGTCCATCCCGTAGGCGTAGGCCTGATCCTGCAGGTCGCACTCGCCGCCCTGGTCGCAGATCGGGCAGTCCAGCGGGTGGTTGATCAGCAGGAATTCCATCACCCCGCGGCGCGCGTTGCGCACCATCGGGCTGTCGGTCTTGATGACCATGCCGTCCGCGACCGGATAGGCGCAGGAGGCGATGGGCTTCGGCGCCTTCTCCAGCTCGACCAGGCACATGCGGCAATTGCCGGCGATCGAGAGCCGCTCATGGTAGCAGAAGCGCGGGATCTCCTTCCCTGCCGCCTCGCAGGCCTGCAGCACCGTCGCGCCGTTCGGGACCTCGACCTCGATCCCGTCGACCGTAACCTTCGCCATCGCGCGCTACTCCGCCGCCATCGGCAGCGTCGGCTGCGGCGAGCCGTGCCGCGCCTTGTACGCCGCGATGCGCTCTTCCATCAGCGGCCGGAAGTGGCGGATCAGCCCCTGCACCGGCCAGACGCCGCCATCCGCGAGGGCGCAGATCGTGTGCCCCTCGATCCGGCGCGTCATGTTCTCCAACACGTCGATCTCCTCGATCTCCGCGCGTCCCTCGACCATGCGCTCCATGACGCGCCACACCCAGCCCATGCCCTCGCGGCAGGGGGTGCACTGGCCGCAGCTCTCGTGCTTGTAGAACTTGGACAGCCGCGCGATGGCCTTGATGATGTCGGTGGACTTGTCCATCACGATCACGGCTGCCGTGCCGAGGCCTGACTTCACGTCGCGCAGCGCATCGAAGTCCATCAGCACGTCCTCGCAGACATGCTTCGGGATCAGCGGCGTCGAGGAGCCGCCCGGAATCACGGCGAGCAGGTTGTCCCAGCCCCCGCGCACCCCGCCCGCGTGGCGCTCGATCAGCTCGCGCAGCGGAATGGACATCTCCTCCTCCACATTGCAGGGCCGGTTCACGTGGCCCTGGATGCAGAAGAGCTTGGTACCCGAGTTCTTCGGCCGCCCGAAGCTCGCAAACCAGGAGGCGCCACGGCGCAGGATGGTCGGCACCACGGCGATGGTCTCGACGTTGTTCACCGTCGTCGGGCAGCCGTAGAGGCCAACCGCCGCCGGGAACGGCGGCTTCAGGCGCGGCATGCCCTTCTTGCCCTCGAGCGATTCGATGAGGGCCGTCTCCTCACCGCAGATATAGGCGCCGGCGCCGCGATGGACGTAGAGATCGAAGTCCCAGCCGCTGCCCGCGGCGTTCCTGCCAAGCAGCCCGGCCTCATAGGCCTCGCGGATCGCAGCCTCGAGAACGACGCTCTCGTTGTAGAACTCGCCGCGGATATAGATGTAGCCCGTATTGGCGCCCATCGCGAAGCCGGCGAGCAGGCAGCCCTCGATCAGCAGATGCGGATCGTGGCGGATGATGTCGCGGTCCTTGCAGGTGCCGGGCTCGGACTCGTCGGCGTTCACGACGAGGTAGTGCGGCCGCCCGTCGGACTGCTTGGGCATGAAGGACCACTTCAGCCCGGTCGGGAAGCCGGCGCCACCGCGGCCGCGCAGGCCGGAATTCTTGACTTCCTCCACCACCCAGTCGCGGCCCTTGGCGATCAGCGCGGCGGTGTTGTCCCAGGCGCCGCGCCGGCGCGCCGCGTGCAGCGACCAGGGCTGCAGGCCGTAGAGGTTGGTGAAGATGCGGTCCTTGTCGCTCAGCGCCATCGCGCCATCACTCCCCCGGCACGTCGAGCAGCGTCGTGCGCTCACCCTCCGGCGCGCTGCCTTGGCGGCCCTTGACGCTGCCGGGCTTAGGCCGCTCGCCACGCCGCAACGCCTCGATCAGCCGCAGGGTGCTCTCGTAGTCCAGGTCCTCGTAATAGTCCAAGTCCACCTGCAGCACCGGAGCGTTCACGCAGGCGCCGACGCATTCGACCTCGGAGAGCGTGAACATGCCGTCCGCGCTCGTCTGGCCCCAGCCGGTGATGCCCGTCGCGTCGCGGCAAGCCCGCTCAACCTCCTCCGCGCCGCGCAGCATGCAGGGCGTGGTGCCGCAGACCTGCAAGTGGTAGCGCCCGATGGGGCGGGTGTTGAACATGAAGTAGAAGGTCGCGACCTCGTAGACGCGGATCGGCGGCATGCCGAGCCGAGCCGCAACCACGTCCATCGCCACCTTCGGCACCCAGGCGACGCCCGTCTGTCGCCGCATCTGCTCCTGGACGAGCCAGAGCAGCGGGATCACCGCGCTCGCCTTCCTGTTCTCCGGATAGCGCGCGAGGATCTCGGGAATCCGCTTCTCGCTCTCCTCGTCGAAGGCGAAGTGGGTCGGCTGCTCGCGTCGCTCCATCTCGTCCACCGCGTGGGTACCGCCGAAGCCGCCGCCGATGTCCGGAGGGGGCGTCTTGCCGTCGCCGCTGCTCACCGGTCGATCTCCCCGAAGACGATGTCGAGCGAGCCGATGATCGCGACCGCGTCGGCGAGCATATGGCCCTTGGAAAGCGCCTCGATCGCCTGGAGGTGCGCGAAGCCTGGCGCGCGGATCTTGCAGCGGTACGGCTTGTTGGTGCCGTCCGCCACCATGTACACGCCGAACTCGCCCTTCGGCGCCTCGGTCGCCGTATAGGTCGCGCCGGCGGGCACGTGGTAGCCCTCGGTGTAGAGCTTGAAGTGGTGGATCAGCGCCTCCATCGAGCGCTTCATCTCGGCGCGCGGCGGAGGCGTGATCTTGTTGTCCTGGATCCTCACCGGGCCGGGGCGAATCCGCTTGAGGCACTGCTCGACGATGCGCAGGGACTGGCGCATCTCGTGCACCCGCACCAGGTAACGGTCGTAGCAGTCGCCATGGCGCCCGACCGGAACCTCGAACTCCACCTGGTCGTACATGTCGTAGGGCTGCGCCTTGCGCAGGTCCCAGGCGCAGCCGGAGGCGCGCAGGCAGGGGCCGCTGAAGCCCCAGGCGATCGCCTGCTCCGGCGTCATCACGCCGATGTCCACGGTGCGCTGCTTGAAGATGCGGTTCTCCGTCAGCAGCCGCTCGAGGTCGTCCACGACAGGGAGGAACTGCCGCGCCCAGGCGGCGATGCGGTCGAGCAGGGCGGGCGGAAGGTCACGGTTGACGCCGCCCGCGCGGAAGTAGTTCGCGTGGTAGTGGCTGCCGCCCGCCGCCTCGTAGAATTCGAGGATCGCCTCGCGCTGCTCGAAGCCCCAGAAGGAGGGCGTGATCGCGCCGACATCGAGCGCGAAGGTGGTGATGTTCAGCAGGTGGTTGGCGATCCGCGTGAGCTCCGCGTAGAGGGTGCGGATCCACCGCGCGCGCTCCGGCACGTCCTTCTCGATGCCGAGCAGCCGCTCCACCGCGAGCACGAAGCTGTGCTCCATGCACATCGGCGAGACGTAGTCCAGGCGGTCCATGTAGGGCATCGCCTGGAGGTAGGTCTTGTACTCGATGAGCTTCTCGGTGCCGCGGTGCAGCAGGCCGATATGCGGATCGGCGCGCTCCACCACCTCGCCCTTCATCTCGAGGATGAGGCGGAGCACGCCGTGCGCCGCCGGGTGCTGCGGGCCGAAATTGATGGTGTGGCTGTCCACCTCCACCGTGTGCGTCTCGCGCGTGTCCTCCTGCCCGGGGGAAGGCGCGAGGTCGCTCACCACCGCGCCGGCCGAGGCGGGCGGCAGGATCCGGTTACGCTGCGCAAGGTCGGCCGCCGCGTCCGTGAACGCGCCGCCCTCGGCGGCGATGTGGCTGCTGCCGCTCATTGGCCGGGGCCCTCCAGGCGCTGCCGCGCCTGCGCCGCGAGGTGCTCGCGGTTGGTATGCACCTTCTCGTCGCCGGGCAGCGTCGTCATCGCCTCCCACGGGGAGAGGAAATCAAAGTTGCGGAACTCCTGGGTCAGCTTCACCGGCTCGTACACGACCTGCTTGCGCTCCTCGTCGTAGCGCACCTCGACATAGCCGGTCAGGGGGAAGTCCTTGCGCAGCGGATGCCCCTCGAAGCCGTAGTCGGTGAGGAGCCGCCGCAAGTCGGTCTGCCCCTCGAAGACAATGCCGTACATGTCCCAGGTTTCGCGCTCGTACCACGTCGCGCTCGGCCAGAGGCCCGCGACGCTCGGCACCGGGATCGCCTCGTCCGTCCCGACGATCACGCGCACGCGCCGGTTCAGCGACAGGCTCAGCAGGTTGTACACGACGTCGAAGCGCGGGCTGCGCTTCGGCCAGTCCACGCCGCAGATGTCCATGCACTGCTCGAAGGCGAAGCGCGGATCGTCGCGCAGCAGCGCCAGCACGGGGAGCAGCGCCTCGCGCCGGACGCGCAGCACCAGCTCCGCCCCGCGCTCCACCTCGACCGATTCGATCGCGCCCGCGGGCGCCGTCGCCGCGATCGCCGCGCCAAGCGCATGCAGCGGCGGCACCGCCGCCGTGCCCACTTCCTCTCCGGGCGCCGCGGCAGCGGCCGCCGTGGTCAATTCGCTCTCAGCCACGGAGGATGGTCCCCGTCCGGCGGATCTTCTTCTGCAGCTGCAGGATGCCGTACACCAGCGCCTCCGCCGTCGGCGGGCAGCCCGGCACGTAGATGTCCACCGGCACGATCCGGTCGCAGCCGCGCACCACGCTGTAGGAGTAGTGGTAGTAGCCGCCGCCGTTGGCGCAGCTCCCCATCGAGATGACCCAGCGCGGCTCGGCCATCTGGTCGTACACCTTGCGCAGCGCCGGGGCCATCTTGTTGGTCAGCGTGCCCGCCACGATCATCACGTCCGACTGGCGTGGCGAGCCGCGCGGGATGATGCCGAAGCGGTCCAGGTCGTAGCGCGCCATGTAGGCGTGGATCATGGGCACCGCGCAGCAGGCGAGGCCGAAGGTCATCGGCCAGAGGCTGCCCGTGCGCGCCCAGTTCACCACCCTGTCGAGATTGGCGACGATGAAGCCCTTGTCCTCGATCTCGCCCGTGATGCCCTTCACGACAGCGTCCTGCGCCTCGCCGGGCGGCAGGTGCTCGCGGTTCCAGGCGATGGCGCTGGTTGCACCGCTCATCGCTCCGTCACTCCCAATCCAGGGCGCCTTTGCGCCACTCGTAGAGGAACCCGACCGTCAGGACGAGCAGGAAGGCCATCATGGACAGGAAGCCGAACCAGCCGATCCCGCCGAGCCCGACGGCCCAGGGGAACAGGAAGGCGACTTCGAGGTCGAAGATGATGAAGAGGATGGCCACCAGGTAGAACCGCACGTCGAAGCGGCGCCGCGCATCGTCGAACGGCTCGAACCCGCACTCGTAGGTCGAGAGTTTCTCCGGATCCGGCTTCCGCTTCGCCAGCACCAGGTTGGCGCCGAGCATGGCCACGGCGATTCCCCCGGCGATGAGGAGGAAGACGAGTATCGGAGCGTATTCGGCCAGCAGGGGCTGGGTCATGCAGCGGCGCTCGCTTCTTTCGGCTTGCGGTGCGGCGTCGGGTCCGCAAATCGGCATCGGCGCCGCGGCACGACCGCGGCGCAATGCGGCGCGGACATTAGCCTCGCCCCGTCCGCGACGCCATAGGGGGAACATTCGATCCCCACCTGCATATGTGCGGAGCAGCACCTGGAACGAAAAGGGGGGAACGCCGCTGGCGTTCCTTCGCCATCGTGGCGTGCCGCCTCTGGTCCCCTCTCGGCGGATGCCGCCTCGGCAGGCGGCTGGGGATGGCGGCACGAGTGGCGCGAGTGACGGGGCTCGAACCCGCGACCTCCGGCGTGACAGGCCGGCG
>ERZ777003.1635-NODE-1635-length-31618-cov-12.939771_pt1 | contig 31618 bp, 29 predicted proteins | sample MGYA00374956_ERZ777003 | MGnify/ENA primary metagenome ERZ777003 (study PRJEB29302, sample SAMN06268252) | bioreactor metagenome | isolation source: Joint BioEnergy Institute, California, USA | place: USA:Joint BioEnergy Institute, California, USA | collected... | reverse complement strand
ATTGTGCGCTTCGATCAGCCGCAGGGACTCTCCAAGCGGGACGGAATGTACTTTCAGTGGCTGACGCCCACGCCTCCTCAGCCGCTCGCGTCGCAAGCGGAGGTACGGCAGGGGCATATGGAGGCCTCAAACACAGGCGGGGCCGAGGTTGCCGTCCGGCTCGTGAATGTGATGAGGCAGTTCGAAATGTTACAGAAGGCGCTGACGCTCGGAGGTGAGATGAACCGGCGGGCAGTGGAAGAAGTGGCACGGGTCTAAGCAAAAACCCTGAAGGAGGAAAGCGAAATGATTCGAGCTTTATACAGCGCGGGCAGCGGAATGACCGCCCAGCAGATGGCCGTCGATAACATTGCCCACAACCTGGCGAACGCCAACACGGTCGGCTTCAAGATGCGGCGCACCCAATTCCAGGACCTGCTTTACCAGAATCTGATCCAGCCAGGTGCGGCAGCGGGCGCTCAAACCATCGTTCCAAGCGGCCTGCAGCTAGGCCTCGGGACACGGCCTGTTTCGAACGAGATCGTATTGACGCAGGGCAACTTCATGCCAACGGAGAATCCGCTGGACCTGGTGATCCAAGGCAAGGGGTTCTTTCAGATCCGGCGTCCGAATGGGGAGATCGCCTACACGCGCGCAGGGCAGTTTCATCTGGATCGCGACGGCAATCTCGTAACGGCGGACGGTGATGCGCTCGAGCCTCAGATTACGCTGCCTCCGGAAGCCCAGTCCGTGACGATCGCACCCGACGGCACTGTGACGTACATCCTGCCGGGGCAGGCGGCCGCGCAGGTAGCCGGTCAAATCCAGCTGGCCACCTTCGTGAACCCGGCGGGACTGAACAGCCTTGGCCACAACCTCTTCAGCCCCACGGATGCATCCGGAGAGCCGACCATCGGGAATCCGGGCGGGCAGGAAGGACTGGGATCGCTCCTTCAGGGCTACATCGAGCAATCCAACGTGAGCGTCGTGGAGGAGTTTGTCAATCTCATCGTGAGCCAGCGCGCCTATGAGGCAAACAGCAAGGTGGTCCGCGCGGCGGATGAGATGTATCAGCAGGTGAATAATCTGACGCGATGATGCTGCTCGTGCTGGCATTGGCCTGTCTACCTGTTGAGGACGGCTTTATCAAAGCTTCGGATTTGGCGCCCGTCCGATCCGCGTTCGGGAAGCTGGATCCGGACGTAAAGATCGGCTATGCCCCGCAATTCGGCGTGCGCCGCTACTATCAGCCCGCTGAGCTCCGCCGTTTGGCGCAGAAGCACGGATTGGAATTGGAAGGCGAGGTTCGCGCCGTTTGCTTCGAGCGGCCGGGCGAGAAGCTCGAGCGAGAGGCCCTGTTGAAGGCGATGCAGGATGCGCTGCGGGAGGCGGGCGAGCCGGAGGTCCGCATCGAAATTCTTGACTACTACCGGCAACCGGTTCCGCACGGCGTTGTCTCGTTCCCGCGGCCTGTGCTGCCCGCCAGAGCCGGGAAGGAGCCTTTCCTCTGGCGGGGGCGCATTCGCTATGCGGGAAACAAGAGTTTTCCCATCTGGGCCAAGGTGAAGCTTTCCGCAAAATACCGGGGCGTGGTGGCAGCGGTCGATCTGCCGGCCGGAAAGGCAATCGCGGCAGAGCAGTTGCGGATTGAGGAATGGGAGGGGATACCGCTTGCCCGGAAGGCGCTCTCATCCATCGAAGAAGCTGCTGGCCGCATTCCCAGGAAAACGATTCAGGCAGGACAGCCGCTCTATTCGGCGTTGCTGCGCTCTGCCCCGGAGATTCAAGCCGGGGATGCCGTGGACGTCGACGTTAGGCACGGCAACGCGCAGTTACGGCTCAGTGCGAAAGCGCTGACCGCTGGCGAAGTGGGTGAGACGATCCTTCTCCGCAATCCAACCTCGGGGAAGGCATTCTCCGCGCAGGTGGAAGGCAAGGGGCGAGCCGTTGTCCGTCCGGGATTGGAAGCGACCGGTGTCAGGAGGCAGCCATGAAGCACGCGGCCAAAGCATTTGGATTGCTGCTCGGAGCGGCGTTGTGTGCACATGCAGCAAAGAAGAAGGAGCCGGAACCTTCGCCAATTGAGCAGTACATCCGGCAGGCGGAAGCGATGCAGGCTGCCCTGCCGAGTTCTGCCGGCTCCCTGTATTCGAGCAACGGCATCCTGAGCGACCTGACGCGGGATGTTCGCGCTTTCCGGGTTGGAGACATCGTAACCATACTCGTTTCAGATCGGGCTTCGGCAATTGCGCGAGGTAAGACGAGCACCAATCGCCAATCGAGCGTCAACAGCAGCGTCGGTGCTTTGGCGGGCCCGACAGGTCCCGCCCTATCTGGTCTTGCTTCCGCTTCGACCGCGACGCAGCTTCAGGGCCAGGGCGAGACAAGCCGCGAGACTGTGCTCACGACGACGCTTTCAGCGCGAGTAACGCATGTACTGCCAAACGGATATCTGGTGGTCGAAGGAAACAAGGACATCGCGATCAACTCCGAACGGCAACAGATTCAGGTGCGAGGCGTGCTGAGGTGGAACGATCTGTCGCCTGCCAACGTGGTTCGGTCTGACCGTCTGGCTGAATTGGAGATACGCATCAACGGAAAAGGGGTCGTCGGTGATGCAATCCGCCAGCCCAACTTCCTCTACCGCCTTCTCCTTGGACTGCTTCCTTTTTGACGCATGACACGTCTCAGCATTCTTTTCCTGCTACTGGCGATGACGCTCCCGCGAACAGGGGCGGCTGTGACGCGCGTGAAAGAACTCGCTTCTGTCGAGGGTGTGCGCGAAAACCAGCTGATCGGATACGGCCTTGTCGTTGGACTTGCGGGAACCGGCGACAAGCGGCAGACGGTTTTTTCAACACAAAGCCTGGCGAACACGCTTGAGCGCATGGGGGTACAGGTTGCTCCCCAGTCCCTCCTGGTGAGGAATACAGCGGCGGTTCTGGTCACGGCGAACCTGCCGCCGTTTGCGCAGCCCGGAACGCGCATCGACGTCACGGTTGCCGCAATCGGGGATGCCTCGAACCTCCAGGGCGGCATACTTATCCTGACACCGCTACGCGCTGCGAACGGCCAGGTATACGCAGTCGCCCAGGGGGCGGTTGTCACGGGCGGATTCGCGGCCCGGCGCGGGTCCGGCAACTCGTTCACAGTGAATCACCCGACGGTAGGGCGTGTGCCGGGTGGAGCGATCGTAGAACAGACGCCGCCCACAGTGGCGCCGCAGGGACAGTTGCGCCTGCAACTCAAGCAGTCGGATTTCACGACGGCTGCACGGATCGCAGAAGCGGTGAATCAGCGCTACCAGGGCAGCGGTAAGCCGGTCGCGCGCGCAGTCCACGCCGGGATGGTCGTGATCGATCCGCCGTCGGACTACGCGGACCGGCTGGTGGAATTTCTTGCCGAAGTCGAAGGCTTGTCCGTCGACGCAGATCGTGCTGTGAAGGTGGTCGTCAATGAGCGGACAGGGACCGTTGTCATAGGACGCGATGTTCGCCTGGGGCCGGTGTCCATCCTTCACGGCGCTCTCTCGGTTCTGATCGAAACATCGTTTGGGGTGTCTCAGCCTGCCCCCTTTTCGCAGGGACAGACGACGCCGGTGCCACAGGTAGCGGTCGGGGCGCAGGAGGAGAGGGCTCAGAATATCACACTGAAAGCAGGAGCGACGGTGGATGATCTCGTGCAGGCCCTTCTTTCGATTGGTTCCACGCCTCGCGATATCATCGCAATCTTGCAAGCGCTGCGGTCGGCGGGAGCCCTGGAAGCGGAACTGGAGGTGATCTGATGAAGACAGACCCCTTGGGCCTCGCTAGCGCGTCCTGGAGCCTTCAGGCAGGAGAAGGGCAAAGGCCCCGGTCAATAGAGGAGGCAGCAATGCAGTTTGAAGGCCTCCTGATCGGCCAAATGCTGCGGTCGATGCGGGAAGCGGCCGGCGGAGAGGGATGGTTAGGCACCGGCGAAGATCAGACGGGAAGCCCCATCATGGAGTTCGCCGAGCAGCAGGTTGCCTCATTGCTGGCCGCCTCAGGAGGTCTCGGGCTGGCGAAGATGGTGGTTGAGAACATGGCCGGAAGCGGCCCGGCTTCGTCTCAGCCTGTGAAGCTGACCGACGAATAGTGTTCAACCTCGCCGTAATAGGGCACGGTTGTGTTTTCCGGCACGCTTTCCACCTGCCTTTCCTTCCGGCAGGCTGCCCATCCTTCGCGTAGGGTGGTCAGCAGGTTACCCACCTCAATCAGCGGCGCCTCGATCTGCTGCACGTTCGCCTCGATCAGGCGCCTTTGCATGTAGTCGTAAAGCTCTGCCAGATTCCTGCTGATTTCCCCGCCCTGTTCATGGTTCAAAGAAAGAGCGAGTTCGTTGATAATCTCGCTGGTTTTGGAGATTTCTTTTGACCGTGCAAGAATATCCCCCGCCTGCAAGGCGGCCCTGGCGCGCTCCACAGACTCCAGGGCACCCGAATACAGTATCTCGATCAACTCGACAGGGTCGGCTGAAAGGATCTTGGTTTCCAGGTAAGAGGCGTACGCGTTGTTGACCATGCTTCCCTCAGAAGGCTTATCGTCAGACAACGCTCAGATCTCACAGAAAACCTCGCGGTAAATCTAGGCGAGGTTGAGCACCTTCAATAAGGTACCGCGCTCCTTCTCAATCTTCTTTTGGAGGAGCATCAGAGCGTAGATGAGCTGCTCCGGGCGGGGCGGGCATCCGGGAACGTACACGTCGACGGGAATCACCTGGTTCACCGGGATCAAGGCGTAGTTGCTGAACACCCCCATCGAGCTGGCGCATGCGCCCATCGAAATCACCCACTTCGGCTCCGGCATCTGCTGATACAACTGGCGGACAACCGGCGCCATTTTGTTCGACAGACGGCCAGCGATGATCATCAGGTCGGACTGCCGTGGAGAACCGCGAAAAACCTCCGCGCCGAAGCGCGAAACATCGAAGCGGGAAGCCGTCATCGCCATCATTTCGATGGCGCAGCAGGCGAGGCCGAACGCCATGGGCCAGATCGAGTTCTTGCGCCCCCAATTGATTGCTTTATCGACAGTTGTAAGCAGTACACTGTCCGAGAAATCCTGAACGCTTTCGGTGTCGATTCGCGTATACAAATCGTCCGGCGCATCACCGAGCTGGATCTTGGTTTCCATAGCTGTAAAGATGATTATCCCACGGAGTCGTTAGAATCAAAAAGAGGTACCATGCACGCGCCCCACACCACCTTTACGCCCTCCGCTACATATGATGAAGCGCTGGACCGGGCCGCTGCCGCATGGGGTATTGAACGCGAGTACTGGGACATTTTTGGAAGGCACCATCCCGCCCCGCCCGAGGTCAAGAGATCGATTCTGGAGGCGCTGGGCGTTGATGCAAGCAGCGCCGCCGCGCTGGACGGCGCCGTTGAGCAGAAGCTCTGGCAGGAGTGGTGCCGGCCGCTTCCCAAGACACTCGTGGTGAGCGTAAACGGGCCGGCCGAAGTCGAAGTCTCGTTACCGGAGCCCGAAGCAACGTCGACAATCCGTCTGGAAATTGTCTGGGAAGATTCCGGTTCTTCCTCGAATCTCGTCGAATTTCAGCATCTCCCCTTGGCGTCCACCGCCGAACTGAGGGGGCGGCGGTTCGTACGGAAGCGCGTCCCCCTCCCCGCCCCGCTTCGCCTGGGATACCATAAGCTCGCCTGCTATCCGGCCGCCCTGACCAATTCCGAACACGCGGTCGTTTGTAACTTTATCGTGTGTCCGGACCGCGCCTGGAGCCCACCGGAACTGTCCAACGATAACCACAAAGCAGCGGGCATTATCATCAGCCTGTACGGGCTCCGGTCCGATCGGAACTGGGGATGCGGGGACACGACGGACCTCGAAAAAATGCTGGACTGGCTTGTCGAGGACGTGCGCGGGAGCTTTCTCGGTCTGAATCCCCTTCACGCGATCCCCAACCGCACCCCTTACAATACAAGTCCGTACCTCCCAAACTGCACCTTTTATCGAAACTTCATTTATCTCGACCCAACAAGAGCGAATGAGTTCTCAGAGTCTCCCCGAGCGGTCCGCCTCTTCGAGAGCGCGAAGTTTCAAAAGACGCTCCAGAGCCTGAGAGACTCCGAGTTCGTGGAGTACGAGAAAGTCGCGCGGCTGAAAATTCGCTTCATGAAGCTGCTCTTCCGGCGTTTCCTGGAGAACTACCGGCAGGGCACGGGGCGTGCAAGCGAGTTCGAAGCATGGAGCAGGGCCGAAGGCGAGCTGCTGGATCGCTTTGCAACCTACTGCGCGCTTGACGAGGTGCTGCACAAGCGCGACCGCAACGTGTGGGTATGGACGCAATGGCCGGAGGAGTACCGCGATCCGGAGTCTCCCGCAGTGAAGGAATTCGCCCGGAAGCATTGGCGTCTTATTCTCTTCTACAAGTACCTGCAGTGGGAACTGGACCGGCAGTTGGAGGCAGTGCAGCGGTACGCAAAGAGCCGGAACCTTAGTATTGGGCTCTACCATGATTTAGCGCTTGCGACTGACCGCTACGGATCGGATCTCTGGGCTCATCGATGGTTCTACGTCGCGGGCGCGCGAGTCGGTTCCCCGCCGGACGACTTCTCTCCCAACGGGCAGGACTGGTCGTTTCCGCCGCCGCACTCCGAGCATCATCGCGAGGACGGATATCGCCACTTTGCAGAGTCCATTCGGAAAAGCTGCCGTCATGGAGGGGCTCTGCGCATTGACCATGTCATGCGCTTCTTCCGCCTCTTCTGGATACCCGAGGGCATGACAGCCGCGCAGGGCACCTATGTAAGGGAGAACCACGAAGACCTGCTTCGTATCCTGGCGCTCGAAAGCGTGCGTCAAAAGGTAGTAATCGTCGGGGAGGATTTGGGAACGGTCGAGCCCAGTGTCCGCGAGGCGCTCGAGAGATTCGGCATCTTAAGCTATCGCCTGTTTTACTTCGAAAAGCACGGGGACGGGCGGTTCCGGCTGCCGCATGAATACCCGAGGCACGCCCTCGTCTCGCCGACGACGCACGATTTGCCTACACTGGCGGGCTTTTGGGAAGGTAAAGACATCGTATCGCGGCGCGCGGCAGGCGTCATCGATGACGGCATTTATCATGCCCAAATGAACGACCGTCTCCGCGAGAAGCAGAAAATCCTCGACATGCTGTTCTCGCTGAATCTGCTGCCGGCGTGGTTCCCGCGATCTGCGTCGCAGCTCCCCTATCTGACCGGAGAGCTGCACAATGCCATTATCGGTTTCCTGGCCTCCACACCCTCTCTGCTGCTGGCGATCAACCAGGAAGACCTGACGAAGGAAACAGAGCAGCAAAATCTTCCGGGAACGACCGCCGAGTATCCAAATTGGCGGCGGAAGATGCGCTATACAGTGAGCCAGCTCAGGACAGAGCCCGAAGCGGGCAACTTCACTGCAATGATCCGGCATTGGATTAGCCGGACGAACCGGGGAAACATCTGACTCTTCAAACCCCAAACGATCACGCGCTCGCGTGCGTCAATTGGGAATGCAAGCGGTGATGTCGAAAGACGTCGCGAGCGGTCAGCCCGCCGTTCCGCTCTGGCGTTGTGTTACTTCCCTTATCCACGGAATGCACCACCTTGTATCCATCTGCAAGAAGCTCCGCCGCGGGACGCGGAAGCTCTCTCCAATCCAGCGCCAAAGGACCGCAAGGCGCGGCGAACTGCCCCATTTGAAAGCCGGCGGCCACGGTGCACATCGAGAAGTAAACATCTTCCTGCATGCTGCTGTTCCAACCCTTGTAAGGAGGGTCTAAGTACCCAAGCTCCTCCATTTTTCGGATGTTGCGGGTTGTCAGGAAGTAGGCTCCGCCGAAGATGTTATCTCCCAGCCCCCAACCGTTCTCTACGGCCTTCTTTGCAATGTGCCGATACCAGGGGCCGTACCCTCGCAGCCGCCTTCGGAAACTCAGCTCGAACTGAATCTGCTGCGTGTGCATGCGGTAGTCTTTCACCGAAAGATCAGCGTTGACGGAATGAAGGCCGAAAATGCCGACATCCGGATTCCGCAGCATAAAGTCCCTGGCGTCCTTTTCCAGGCCGTAACCGGTTAAAAGGGCGTCTGTATCCAGCTTGAGGACGGTTTGGACTCGATAGTTGGCCACAAGATAGCGATATGCAGCGGCCAAACTATGACTCAAGAACTGCAGGCCGTTCCTTCGCTGATTTCTCAGGACCACCAGATCCGGGTGCGACTGCTGTCTCTGGCTGAGCACGTCATATGTACCGTCGTCCGTGCAGTCATCGACCACAACGACACACTTCCTGCAGAGAAGGTAATGATCGACGCTATCCAGCGTATCGAGGACTTCAGCGATAGAATCAGGCCCTACTGGAATAACGACACCCAGGTCAATCTCTTTCAGCTCGCTCATGCCAGCACGCTCGAATGAAGTGACAGTTGGAACACGCAGTCAACGGCTAACAGGAGATGCTAGCCCCGTGCCGTGCGCTGTTAGCAGCCTGTCCACTCAAGTTAGCAGCATTCAGGAGCAAGTAGAAACAGCAATTCGGCAATTTGGGTAATGTTACGGAGAGTTTTCCGATTAGGAGGCATAGTACTTCAGGCTCCCCGCAGACGCGGAGAGCCTGAATTTCAGAAGCTGAGACGCAGACCGAATCGGAACTGCCTCTCAGAAGGAACGCCGGCGTTCGTCAGTGTGTTGGTGATGGACGAGAAGTTATTGAGAGACCTGATCGTCTGGTCCGAATTCAGCACCATCGACCCCACATTCGCCGACGGGTTCGCGAACTTCGGCGTGTTCGTCACGTTGAAGCACTCGACTTTGAACTCAGTCCGCAGCCGCTCCGTAATTCGGAAGGTGCGGAAGAGGCTCAGATCGAGGTTGAAGATGCCCGGCCCGTACAGAGTGTTCCGGCCGGTGGTGCCGAAGCGAACACCGGTCGGCTGACGGAATGCCAGCGGATCGAACCATGGCTTGTTGGCCCCGATCTCGCCGAGCACTTTGACAGAGCCCGAAGCGACAAGGTCTGCGGTCTGCGTGTTTCCCGGCGCGTTCAATTCCGCACCGTTCGCAGTCACAGTGAAGGGCGTTCCGGTATAGGTCGCGAAGTTGCCGTTAGCCTGCCAGCCGCCAAGGAGCAGAGACGCAGGACCGGACGTGGCGAACCTTCGCCCCGCTCCAAACGGCATCTCATAGACAAAGCCGAGCGTGAACATGTGCCTCCGGTCGAATCCGGCAGCGGCGCGATTGCGGTACATGACCGGCTCCCAGTTCCAGAGGGGCGCGCCGGTCCAGCCATCCTCATCAGTCCAGTTGATGGCCTTCGACAATGTATAGGCGCCCTTAAGGAACAGCCCGCGGCTGAAGCGCCGGTTAATGGCTGTTTGCAGCGCGTGATAATTGCCGCTTGCGAAGCCATCCCACATGAGCGCGGCGATTCGCCGGTCCTGCGTTGCAGCAAGCGGCCTGCCTGCCGGACCACCTCCCGGAGGCGCTGCATTGATGTCGCGGTCCATCATCTGATGCACCGTTTGTGTCCCCACGTAAGCCACGCTCACGACAAACTCTGCCGGCAGTTTGCGCTCGACGGTGAAGTTCCACGACTGGATGTAGCCGCGGTGCAATTCCCCGCCCCACGCGCTGCGCGGCCCCATGTCGATCGTTGGCGGCAGGGGCACCACGCCGCTGCTGATATCGGGCAGCGGGATGGGTGGGATGCCATTCTCCAGCGTGTCGATCCAGGTATAAGGAGTCGGAGAGACAAACGTCGCGCCGATGGTGGCAGGGTACATGCCCCGGAGAGGCCGCGAGAAAGGCAGCGGATCATACGTGATGCCATAGCCGCTCCGAATCACGGTGTTCTCGCCAAGCCGGTAGGCGAATCCCACGCGCGGGGCAAACAACTTTTTGCTTGTGGTCATACCGACACTCCTCGGCACGTCGCCGATACCACCCAGGTAAACCAGGTTGGTCGTCGGGTCCCACCGCTCGATGCCCCGATCCTTTCGCGTGATCAGCGGGTAGTATTCGTAGCGAAGTCCGAGGTTGAGCGTGAGATTTCTCGATACCTGCCACCGGTCGCGCAAGAAGAGCCCATACTGCCATTCGCGGTTCGTGTACTGGAACAACTGAACGGCCTTCTGCATTGAGGTAGTCAGGCCGAGCAGGAAGGTGGCGTACGAGTTCAGGTAATTGGACGTATACCCTCTGGCGCCCGTGACATCGCCGCTGAAGCTGATGCTGCCGCGCGGCCCGCCACTGACTTCCGGCTGCCACTGATCCATTTGATAACGGACGAGGTCGAGGCCCCAGCGAAACTCATGCGAGCCAGCAATCTTGGTGAAGTTCGTTGTGTAGGTGAAGGAGCGCTCGTTGTAAAAGTGCGGCTGCCATCCCGCCGTGGCGCCCCAGCTCGTAAAACCATGGGAGATGGTCGGCATCCCGCTGTAGCAGGCGCCCTTGGCAATCGAAGGACACGCCTCCTTCAGACGTTCCGCTCCCGGACCCGTGACGATGGGATCGTTCGTGTTCGGGATGCCGAACACTTCGGTTCCGATGTTTTGCCCGTAGCCAGGATAGACGCCATGCATATCCATCCGCGTCAACGAGATTGTTCCGTCAAAGAGGAACGTCGGCGAGAACGTCTTCGTGTAGCCAAAGGTCGGAATTTGCACGACGGTATCGGTTACTTCCGGCGCGCCAGCGCGGCTCAGGCCCGGACCGCCCACCTCCCCAAGAGCGAACTCCGACTTGACGGAAGCATCCATGCGGCTGTACTTCCCCCAGATCGTCAGGCTGCTGGCGGGATTCCAGTTCACCTTTACGTCGTAGTTATATCGATTCAGCTTCTCCGTGCCGGAGTTGAAGAAGTTGTTCAGAGTTCCCTGGGACGTGCCAGGCAAGTTGGGCAGAGGTGCGAGACTTTGGATCTTGCGGCTGATCGGGTTGATCCTGCTTTGAGGGATGACGTTGTTGGGGAAGGCTTCGCGGCCGGACCCATCGGGCGAACCCGTGAGAGGATCGTACAGTGTGACAGGCAACCCGCTGAAGTCTCCGTTCCGAATGGCTTCTGTCGGCACGGAATAGGGCGTTGGAGAGATTCCCGCGCGCTCGAGCGTTCCTTCAAAGCTGCCAAAGAAGAACAGCTTATCTTTGCGAATGGGACCTCCCAGAGTTCCGCCAAAGATATTGAAGATTGATTTCGCCTTATCGCTGCTGGCGGGCAGGAAGAAATTCCTTGTGCGAAGCCGGTGATTGTCGTGGTATTCAAACGCCGAGCCGTGAAATTCATTCGTGCCGGATTTCGTAGCGACAGTGACCGCCGCTCCGCCTGCCATGCCCTGCTCCGCGTCGAATGAACTGGTCGTGATGTTGACGGTCGCGATGGACTCCGCCGGCGGGACGTAGACCATGTGGTGCGGAAGCCAGATGTAGACGTTCGTTGCGCCATCCACGCGCGCATTATTGTTGTTGCGAGCTGTGCCGTTGATATTGGTGGTCAGGGCGCGCGCCGGAGTGGAGCCAACGCTGTTTTGAAAGCTTGCCGGCGTAGCACCGGGAACGAGATTCACCAGACTCTGGAAGTTACGGTAGGCGGACAGCGGCAAGTTCTCCACTGCATGAGCTGGAATTTCGGCGCTGGTGTCGGATTTGTCTGTCTGTAGAGCAGCTGCACTTCCCTGCACCGTCACCTGCTCGGCGACTTGGCCCAGCTCGAGCCCGACGTCAATGCGGGTGACAGTGTTCACGCGGATCTCGACGTCAGTCTGCGTGAACGTGCGGAAGCCGGCTGCGGACACCTTCAACTCGTACGTGCCTGGCGGCAGGCTCGATGCAGTGTACCGGCCTTCGCTATTCGTTGTGGTTTCGCGCGTAACGCCGGTCGCTTTGTTTGTCAGTGTCACAACCGCGCCGCCAACAACGGCTCCGGATTGATCCTGAACCGTTCCGACGGCCGAGCCGTAGAGCACTTGCGCAGCCGCGAGTGGCGCTAGAAGCGATGCACTTAGCAAGCCGAGAGCCATGGCCCAAACTGCTTGCACCATTTTGATTCTCCTTTCCAAAGCGGCGGGTATGCGAGTGAAGAAGCGACATACTGACCTCAACGCAGTGAGGCAGACCTACGCGCAAATGCCCGGCGGAGACTTCGCCGCCGGCGGCCATAGGTAGAGCAGTGTATCACGCAACCTCGCCCGAAAATAGACTGTATTGCGAACTGAAATTGCAGTCCAGTATACAGCAGCTTGTACACCGGAGGTAGTTAATCATAATGTTGCTACGAGGTCTTTGCCGGCGCCGGGATGCGCCTTTTTTGGAGCGGAAGAGAAGCAGCATGGAGAAAGCCGACGGAGCGATGGAACGAAGGATCGGGCGCCGAGCCTTGCTGTTTGGACTGAGCCTCGGCGCTTCCGCTGCCGCGAAGCCTCAAGCCAAGCTCAGTCGCGAAAACCTGCTGCTTTACCGTGACCGAGCTGGATCCGTACGATCTGTCCAGACGATTCGGCAATGGCTGATACGGCGAGGAGAGATCGTTCGTGCAATGCAGCAGATCATGGGGCCGCTGCCGGGTCCGGAGAAGAGGTGCCCACTTGACGTCAAGGTTGAGGAGGAACTCGACGCAAATTCATACGTGCAGCAGCTGATTAGCTACCGGTCTGAGCCGGGCAGTCGCGTCCCCGCCTATTTGCTGATTCCGAAACGCCTACTTCAGACGAAAGAAAAAGCACCCGGCGTGCTATGCCTGCACCCGACAGACGACACGATCGGCCACAGAGTCGTGGTAGATCGGAAGAGCAAGCCCAACCGTCAGTATGCCGCGGAGCTCGCCGAACGCGGCTACGTCGCCCTCGCGCCTTCGTATCCGCTGCTTGCTGCCTACCGTCCCGACCTCAAGGCGCTGGGCTACGAGAGCGGCACCATGAAGGCGATCTGGGACAATATTCGCGGGCTCGACCTCCTGGAGTCGCTGCCGTACGTCCGGAGAGGGAAATTTGCGGCCATCGGGCATTCGCTTGGAGGGCACAACTCAGTCTACACAGCAGTGTTCGAGACTCGAATTCAGGCGGTCGTCTCAAGCTGCGGCCTGGATTCGTACCGGGACTATATGAACGGCGATATCCGGGGTTGGACCAGCGAGCGCTATATGCCGAAGCTGCTTGCCTACCGGGACCGCCTCGACGAGATCCCCTTCGACTTCCACGAGATCGTCGGCGCCCTGGCCCCTCGCCTGTGCTTTCTGAGCGCCCCTCTCAATGACTCGAACTTCAAGTGGCAGAGCGTCGACCGCGTGGCAGCGTCCGCGAGAGCGGTTTATCGCCTGTATGGAAAAGAGGCAAATCTCATCGTAGAGCACCCCGACTGCGGTCATGACTTCCCTGATGAGGTCCGCCAGCGGGCATACCAGAAATTGGACCGTCACCTGGGCCGCGCCAGATCTTGATCCTGCCCGGGCGGCTTACCGCCGCCCGCCTTAGGAGTTGCTGACCACCTGCGGTATCGGGTTCCCCACTTCCACGGCAAAGGAGGCCCGGGTGCGGATCGGAGCGCCCGGCTCCGTTACCCGTTCGACGATCCGGTAATCGGCCCGCCAGTGCTTTTTCGTCACTTCGCACCGCACGTACCCGCGCTGGCCGTTAAAGAAGCGAATCTGCGGATTATGGGATAGCACTTTTTCCAACCCGGGCCGCATGTCGACCCCGTCTCCGCCGGAGCTGATCGATGTTCCGACGAATTCGGTGGCTACGCACCAGGATTCCGGGTTGCGAATGTCCGTTCGAACCTCGCCTACCCAATTGGAGTGAACGTCACCTGTGAGAATCACCGGGTTCAAGCTAGGCTTGCGCGAAAGCACCTCCACCACACGCTCACGCGCAAGGTGATATCCGCTCCAGGAGTCCATGTTATAGCGCTCCCCGTCGCCCGGGTCGAAATCCTGGTGGGTAAACATGACCTGCTGGCCGAGCGCATTCCAGAGCGCCTTCGAATTCATGAGACCGTTCTCAAGCCACTTCTCCTGCGCGCTCCCGAGCATTGTCTGCCCCGGCACCCGAACCTCATCGCACGCTGGTTTCTGGCCATCCCCGCAGGGCTGATCCGTACGATATTGCCGCGTATCGAGCACATGCAGGCGGAGCAGGCGGCCGAAGTCAAGACGGCGGTAAAGCCGCATGTTCGGTCCGGACGGCAGAGAGGCCCGCCGAAGCGGCAGGTGTTCGTAATAAGCCTGGTAGGCTGCTTCGCGCCGTTTGAGAAACTCTTCCTTTGGCATGTCGCGTTCATGCCGGAAGTCGGCGTAGTTGTTGCTCACCTCGTGATCGTCCCAGGTTGTGATGAACGGAAAAGCGGCGTGCGCTTTCTGGAGGAGAGGATCGCTCTTATAAAGGGCGTATTGATTGCGGTACTCCGCGAGCGTAAAAACTTCCGGAACGAGATGCTGCCTCGTCTTGCCGGCATAGCTCTTTTCGTAGATGTAATCGCCAAGGTGTAGCACAAAATCCAGATTCTCCTCGGACATGTGCTGGTAGGCCGTGTAGTACCCGTAGGTGTAGCTCTGGCAGGAGGCAAAAGCGAACCGGATTGCCTCCACGTCCGCCCCCAGAGCCGGAGCGGTCCGGAAACGCCCAATCGGGCTGATCTCCGATCCCGTCCGGAACTGATACCAGTACCAGCGGCCGGGCGCCAGCCCTCCCACCTCCACGTGCACGGAGTGGGCGAGCGCAGGCGTCGCCATCGCCGTACCTCGCCGGACAATGCGGCGCATCGACTCATCTTCCGAGACCATCCAGTCCACCGGCACGTTCATCTCCGGCATTCCGCCGCCCTTTAAGGGCTTCGGCGCAAGCCGCGTCCAAAGAACGGCGCCGTCAGGCAAAGGGTCTCCCGAAGCGACTCCCAAACTGAAAGGGTTCGCCGGATACTTCGGAGCACCCCAGACCGGTAGAGGGTTGCTGGCTCCGAGAGCGAGAGCGGTCGCAAGGAAACGTCGACGGTTCATAAATGCTTTAGCTTACCCCTTCCCGCTTTCAATGGCGTTAAAAAGCCTCAATCAATTCTGTTACTGCATTCCAAAATGCATAACCTGCCCAGGCCCCTGCCGGGTGAATCGAAGAATGACCCGCGGCTCGGTACACTGTTGCTAGCATGAGCCAGCAGCAACAGGAAACAGAAGTGAAGATCAGGATCGAAAGCGTTGCAAAGGCAGAGGAACTGCTTAGACGCGAGGGATTTCGTGTAATTTCAGAACGAGCGCACGAGTTCAACTGGGTCTTTGACACTCCGGACGCCACCCTGCGGCGAAACGGATGCCTGTTGCGGTTGCGATCGACTCGCGGCCAGTCCACCCTCACTTATAAAGGTCCCGCCACAGCCGGAAAGCACAAATCCCGAGAGGAGCTGGAGGTAGCTGTCTCCGACGGCGCAATCTTTTGCAAAATATTGGAAAAAATTGGCTTGCAAGTCACTTTTCGATACGAGAAGTACCGGGCCGAGTACGCTCGCCCGGACGAACCTGGTTTAGTCACCGTGGACGATACGCCAATTGGAGTTTTTCTGGAACTGGAAGGGCCGGACTCCTGGATCGACGAGACCGCGGCTCGCCTCGGCTATAAAGAAACGGATTATGTTACGGACAGCTATGGAAAATTGTATGCCGAATACTGCCAGCGGCAGGAGGCGAAGCCTGGAGATATGATCTTCGCCGGGAGGTAGCTGTCTAACCGCGCATTTATTAGCCGTTTTTCGCCTTAATACGCATAAAAGTGCTTGCTAGACGTTCTGGACCAATGTTACTCTCTGTTTAAATAGATCGATCCAGAAACGGCCAGGGGCTCGATCTGCGACGGAGGAACTGGATGATATCAAGCCTGGTGATTCTTGTTCTGTCTCTGATTCTGTTCGCCTACTGGTTCCGTTATAGCTGCCTGCTGATTCTCAAAACGGCACCAGCCAAGGATTACGCGGGTCAGGTCGCGGAGGCCAACCAACTCAACTTCCGCGAAGTACAACGTCAGTTGCAAACGGAGGAAGCTGCACGACACCTGGATCATTTGCACGAGTTGTTGCAGCGGGATTACAAGTTCCTGTCGTATCTGCTGAGCGGTGTAAGCAGCTTGCCTTTCAGGTCCCTCAACATCGAACAGAAGATGTTGGTGGTGGACTATGCGCTTGTCCGGGTGTGGTATTTCATCGGTCGTCGCTTTAGCTTGCGCCAAAGCCGTCTCGCGCTGGAAGAAATGTCCAGCATCTTGAATCACTTCGCCCAAACTGTGGGCGAGCGTGTCGAGTCATTGAGTAGGAGCTAAAATATTCCGGTTCCTTCGCCCGCATGCTCTAAAATGGAGTTGTGCGGATCGAAGAGAAGATACCGACAGCCGTCAACCAGCTCAATCAAGTTCGCGAGGAAATCGGGAAAGTCATTGTCGGGCAACAGGACGTCGTAGACGGCGTCCTGGTTTGCCTGCTTGCGGGCGGCCACGTGCTTCTGGAAGGCGTACCTGGCCTCGGCAAGACGACACTGCTTCGAACGCTTTCCCGGGTCCTCCGATTAAAATACTCCCGCATTCAATTTACCCCTGATCTCATGCCAGCCGACATCGTCGGCAGTATGATCATCGAAACGGACGAGCGCGGGGGAAAAGGCCTTCGCTTCCAGCCCGGCCCCATCTTCTCGAACCTCGTACTTGCTGACGAAATCAACCGTGCGACCCCGAAGACGCAATCCGCCTTGCTCGAGGCAATGCAGGAGCGGACCGTCACCAGCGGTACGACCACCCACCAGCTTGAAGCGCCATTCCTGGTAATGGCCACGCAGAATCCGATTGAGATGGAAGGAACCTATCCGCTTCCCGAGGCACAGCTGGACCGGTTCCTGATGAAGATTCTCGTACGTTACCCTTCCCGTGATGATCTGAACCGGATTGTCGAAAGAACCATTCAGAGCGAAGAAGTCCAGGTTGCGCAGGTAATCGATCGGGAAACAATCCTCGAGTTGCGATCCATTTGCCGCCAGGTGATGGTGGCCCGGCATGTTCAGGACTATGCGGTGGATGTAGTGATGGCGACGCAGCCGGGAACAGCGCATGCCCACCCAATGGCAACCAAATACATTCGCTACGGCAGCTCTCCGCGAGGCGCCCAGGCGCTGGTTGAGTGCGGACGGGCTGTTGCACTGATGAACGGACGATTCCATCTCAGCATCGATGACATTCGAAGCGTCGCCCCGGCGGTCTTGCGCCACCGGATCATCTTGAATTTTGATGCACATGCTGACGGGCAAACCCCGGACAGCGTGCTAACGGAAATCGTCCGAAGCGTTCAGGTCGTAGCCGCCTCGTCGTAAAGTCCAGCGGCTCTCAGTCCGACACCCTCGCGGCAGAGCCTCCCACGGCAGCGCCGCAGCCGCGAATATTTGGTTTAGAATCGAGCGAGAATACGTCCAATATGGGGATGTCGACCGTAGCCATCAATGTCTTGCGGCCTGCCTCTTTGACGAGGTCACCCAAGCTCGGAGATGAGTCATGCCGCAGCAGCCACTGATTGAACGCTCGTTTCTCGAAAAGCTGGAACGCCTTACGATTCATTGGCAGCAGTCCTTCGCCGGCATTGTTGGCGGGCACAATTCCTCACGCTTCAGCGGACCCGGGCAAGAGTTCCTCGATCACCGGCACTTCCATCAGGGCGACGATCTGAGGGCGATCAACTGGAGGGCGTATCTTCGCCTGGAAAAGCTCTTCCTCAAGATGTTTCAGATTGAGCCGCGTGTTCCCGTACGCCTGCTGCTCGACATCAGCCTCTCGATGACCAACGGCTCCCCTTCCAAGTTCGACTACGCCCGCAAACTTGCGGCCGCTCTTTGTTACGTAGCGCTCGTTCGCCTTGATACCATTTCCGTCCAGCCGTTCTCCGACACGCTCCTCGATCCATTCCCCTGCAGCGGAGGAAGACACCGATTCGCTCCCGTAATGAATTTTTTGACGGGCCTGCGGCCAGAGGGGAGAACCAATTACTTTGAGGTGGCTCGGCGGTTCGTCTCAAACAACCCACAGCGGGGGTTGCTCATCATCATCTCCGATTACCTCGATGACTCGGATTGCTCCAAGCCCATTCAGCATATGGCCGATTTCGGGCATGAGGTCCTGCTCGTGCACCTGTGGGCTGAGGAGGATCGGACTCCTCCCTGGACCGGCGAACTCGATCTGGAGGATGTGGAGACGGGAGCTCAGCTTCAAATCTCACTCGACGACGAAGCCCGCCAAGCGTACACGGAAGCATTCGACACTTTCGCACGAGAACTGCAAGAGCTGGCGATGCGCAACGGAGGCCGGTACGTAGGCCTGCCCGTTTCCACGCCGATTGAGGAAGCGGTATTCGGACCGCTGGCTCGAACGAAGGCGGTAGTGGGTTAGCATGTTCCTCCTCAACCTGAGCTTGGCCGAGTTTCTGACGATCCTGGGAGCACTTTCGGGCCTGGTCCTTGCGCTGTACCTCTTCGACCGCTCCCGGCGGCGTCAAGTCGTTCCTACCCTGCGTTTCTGGGTCACATCGCAACGGCTGGTCCCGGTTACGCACAGACGCAAGATTCAACAGCCGCTTTCGCTGATCCTGCAGCTAATTGGGATTGCCCTCCTGCTTTTGGCCATCGCCCAGCTCCGATGGGGTACGCCGGACCGCACTTCGAGAGATCACGTCCTCATCCTCGACACTTCAGCCTGGATGGGCGCCAGCATCGGCGAATCGACGCTGATGGACATTGCACGTTCGACGGCGAGATCGTGGCTGCGTGCTGTGCCGCCCTCGGATCGAATTATGGTTGTGCGGGCTGATTCTCTGATAGCGCCGGCAACCGCCTTTGAAACGAATCGGGATATCCTGCTTGACGCGATCCGGGAGTCCCGTCCCTCCTCGGCGGCGCTCAATCTCGATCGGGCGATTGCGTTCGCCTCGCGCGTTCTGAAAATGAACGCCCGGCGTATCGGAGAGATCGTCCTCGTGGCTTCAGGGCGTGTGACCTCCGAAGAGGCGGAGGCACTGCGGACAGTCCCCAAAAATGTTCGCTTTCTCCGTGTCCCGGATGAAGTGGAGAATTGCGGCCTGAGAAAGATCGGCCTGCGGCGTCCTGCCACCGACTCCGATGTCTGGGAAATTTTCATCTCCGTCCGCAATTACGGCCTGAAGCCGCAGACGCTTCCTGTTGCGCTTCAGTTCGGCAATGCGCCAGCAGGAAGCCGGACCATCACAGTGGGTCCCGGAGCTGAACAAAGCGTGACGTTTGAGTACCGTACCCGGGCAGCCGGCTGGCTTGAGGCCCGCCTGCTTACCAAGGACGCCTTCCCTCAGGATGATCGCGCCGTGCTCGAACTGCCGGCTCAAAAGGTGCTGCGGGTGGCGGTATACTCCGAAAATCCGGAATTGCTGCGGCCGGTGCTTGCAGCCACACCTCGGGTCGAAGCTGCGTTCCTTTCTCCTTCTCAATACCAGCCCAAGCCCAACGCGGACATCGTTGTGATCGACGGGTTTCGCCCGTCTTCCCCTCCGCAAATTGCCAGCTTGTGGATAGAGCCGCCTCCGGGCGCCGCGCCGATTCCGGTCCGCACCACCGACCTGAACACGGAAATCAAGCGCTGGCGGACGGACCATATGCTGGGAGCAGGTTTGCGTGCAGCGGGCGTTCAGCTGGAGTCGGCCCAAGTCTATTCGCCAGCCAAGGGAGATATCGCTGTTGCAGAGACGGACGCCGGTCCGGTGATTTTAGCCCGTCCTGGCGACATCAAGACGATCGTCATAGGATTCCACCCAATGCGCTCCGAACTGCGGTATGAGCTCACGACGCCGCTGTTGTTCGCGAACATCCTTCACTGGATGTCACCGGAAATCTTCCGCCGGTGGGAGCTGAATGCCGGCAGCGTAGGTACAGTCAGCGTGCCGCTGTCGAATGATACGGATGCTTCCAGCGTGAGCGTTGTCAGCGACGGAATGCGCCCCGTGCCTTTCACGATCGAGGCCGGCATGCTGCGCTTCTTTACGGGGACTCCTTCCAATGTCCGCGTGCTTACGGGAGACCGCGAAGTGGTCTACTCTCTCACCCTGCCAGAGGTTGCAGAAGCGCGATGGGACCCACCTAAGGAAGTGCTGACGGGCATACCCAGTTCGTATCCGGCGCCGCCTGCCTCGGGAGACCTTTGGCGCTGGCTCGCTGTCGCAGGCGCTTCTATCCTTCTGCTCGAATGGTTTCTGTTCGGACGGGGCGGGCGGGTGGCAGCGTCGAGCCGGGACGCAGTAAGAGCGGTCCGGCTGCCGTGGATCGGTCCCCGCCGAAAGAACGCCTTGCGGAGGGCTTCATGACGTTTGAGCGTACGTGGATCCTCCTGTTTCTGGCGGCGCCTCTCGCGTGGCTGTATCTCGAGTGGCCGCGGACCTCCCGGCGCGGCGGCCTCCTTCTGAAAGCTCTTGCTCTGGTCGCCACAATCCTCGCTTTGTCTGAGCCAAAGCTGAATATCGCGGAAACGAGGCTGGCAGTTGCGGTGCTGGTCGATACTTCCCAAAGTATCAGCGATAAAGACCTGAAGGATGCGACTGAGATTGCCAGCCGCATCCAGAAGGCGGCCGGCCGCCACTGGACACGCGTGATACCCTTCGCCCGAGAGACGCGCCCGATGACCCCCGATGAGCGCGCGCAGCTTCTCCGCACCTCCGGAGAACCGGCTCGGGCTACGGACCTCGAAGCGGCGATTCGAGAAGGTCTGGCTGCGCTTCCCGAGGGCCTCATCCCCAAACTTGTGCTCATCTCCGACGGCAAAGAAAACCAGGGCAGCGTAGCGCGAGCAAGCTGGCAGGCCAGCCTGGCAGGTGTTCCCGTCGATACCTACGCGCTCGCCGGACGCCCGCAGCCGGCGTTGCGCCTCGATTCTGTGAGCGTCCCCTCGCTCGCGTTCACGGGCGAACGCTTCCCGGTCGATCTCACCGTGCAGTCGCCAGTACAGACCCAAGCCACGGTGGAACTCGCCGCGGAGGGGAAGCCTTTAGGGTCAAGCGAAGTAACGATCGAAGAGGGCACGAGCCACATTCGCGTTCATACAAGCATCAGCGTGGCCGGTGTGGTCGATCTCGCAGGCACTATCCGCACTCCCTCTCACGGCACCTTGCATTTCGAACAGGCCGTTCATCTCCGTCGCCCCCGCGCGCTTTTCGTTTCCGCAGATCCGGCCGGAACAGAAAAGCATCTGCTCCAAACGCTGGAGGCGGCTCAATTCGAAATTGTCCAGTCGAGTGAGGGCGTGCCTTCGTCGTTCGACGATTACCAGCTCGTGATCCTCAACAATTGGGACTTCGACAGCATTCCCGTCGACCGTCAGACAAAGCTGGAAGAATTTGTAAAGCTGGGCGGCGGACTGATCGTCATCGGCGGGGAACGGAACCGGTACGACGAGAATCGCAAAGCCGAGGGACCTTTGGAACGGGCCCTTCCTGCCAAAATCGCTCCACCGCAGACACCGGAAGGCACCTGCGTCGTGCTGATCGTAGACAAGTCATCCTCAATGGAAGGCCGGAAAATGGAACTGGCCCGGCAAGCCTCCATCGGCGTCATTGAGCATTTGCGCCCCGTCGACATGGTCGGCGTGCTCATCTTCGACAACTCATTTCAATGGACAGTCCCAATCCGGCGCGCAGAAGATAAGACGCTGATTAAACGCCTCGTCGCAGGCATCGTCGCGGATGGAGGAACTCAGATCGCTCCCGCCCTTTCGGAAGCCTACCGCCGGATTCTTCCCGTCCGCGCCGTCTACAAACACATCGTTCTGCTGACCGATGGCATCTCCGAGGAAGGCGACAGCATTGCCTTGTCGAAGGAGGCGGCGCAGCACCGCGTCACAATTTCGACCGTAGGACTAGGCCAAGATGTCAATCGCGCCTATCTCGAGAAGATCGCCTCCAACTCGCTCGGCAAGTCCTACTTCCTCACAGACCCTTCGGGTCTGGAGCAGATCCTGATCAAGGACGTTAAGGAACACAGCGGATCCACGGCGATCGAGAAGTTTATCCGTCCGGCGATCGCACGCAATTCGAAGCTGCTGGAAGGCGTGGGTATCGACAACGCTCCGCCGCTCCGCGGCTACGTCAAGTTCGATGTGAAGCCGACCGCCGAGACGATTCTCACGCTCGAGCGGGATCCGCTGCTCACTCGCTGGCAGTACGGCTTAGGCCGTGCCGCTGTTTTCACGTCCGATGCGAAGAGCCGCTGGGCGCAGGACTGGGTCAGCTGGAGCGGCTTCGATCGTTTCTGGGCGAACGTGATGCGAGATCTTCTTCCGCATGCTCATTCGGGAGAAGCCACAGCAGAGTTCGACAGCGCGAACGGCGATCTGATCGTGGACTACAGGCTGGCAAGACATCTTGAGGAGCCAAAGACGATCCCTGACATTTACGTTTTCGGACCCAACGGCTTCCGCCGTCCGATCGAAGTGCGGAAGGTCGCCTCGGGCGCTTTTCGCGGACGAGTCCAGCTGGGACACCGCACGGGGCTCTTCCGAGTGAGGCCCCTTGAAGATTCACGCGTCTTCCCTGAGGTTGGATATTACCGGCAGGAAGCTGAACTCTACGACTACGGTTCCAACGAACTCCTGCTCAAGAAAGTCTCTGAGTTCACCGGCGGCCGCCACCAGCCCGAACCGGCCGAGGTTTTCGACACAGGCGGCCGTTCCATCACGTCGACAATGCGCCTCTGGCCGGCGCTTCTCGCTCTCGCAATCGCACTGAATATCGCAGAACTCGTTCTCCGAAAATGGAAGGGCGTGCTGGGCGCCTTCCGCCGCTCCTGAATGGACTTGCACCGTATCGGTCATCCGTGATCTGATACCCTTCAATGGCTTCGCATACCACTTCCAGACTGCAAGCAGGCGAAGTGCAGCCGACGCGAGCCCGCTACTGGGTAATCGTCTTCGCTGTCACGCTCGCAATTCTTGCCTACATCGATAGAGTCTGTATTTCGCAAGCTGCCCCGGTCATGGCTCGCGATCTCGGTTTGGATAAGGTCCAAATGGGCTACATCTTCTCCGCGTTCGCTCTGGCATATGCGCTGTTCGAGATCCCCGGCGGCTGGCTGGGCGACTACATGGGCCCGCGAAGGGTGCTCATGCGCATCGTGCTCTGGTGGTCCTTCTTCACCGCAGCTACAGGGTGGGTCTGGAATTTCGTGTCGCTCTACGTTGTCCGCTTCCTGTTCGGCGCTGGAGAAGCGGGTTGTTTCCCGAACCTGACGAAGTCCTTTACGACGTGGCTGCCGCAACATGAGCGAGTGAAGGCGCAAGGCATCATGTGGACGTTCGCCCGGTGGGGCGGAGCGTTCACGCCTCCGCTGGTGATCTTCGTGTTCACCTACGTTTCCTGGCGGACAGCCTTCGCGATCTTTGGCTCTATCGGCATCATCTGGGCCTTCTTCTTCTACCGCTGGTACCGTGACAATCCGGCGGAGCATAAGAGCGTCAATGCGGCGGAACTCGCTCTGCTCGCCGGTTCGGAAAAGATGGCTTCCGGCCATGGGGACGTGCCTTGGGGACGTTTGCTGCGATCGCGCACCGTGTGGTTGCTTTGGGTGCAGTACTTCCTGATGAGCTACCCGTGGTACTTCTACATCACCTGGCTTCCGACATACCTTCAGGAGTATCGCCAGCTATCTCCAGAAGCGAGCGCTAAGATGGCGATCCTGCCTCTCCTGTTCGGCGGCTTCGGCAGCCTGTTCTGCGGGTTTATCAGTGCCCACGTCGCCCGATGGACGGGCAGTGTTCGCTTTGCGCGGCGCCTGCTGGCCACCTCCGGTTTCGTGCTTGCCTGTGGTCTCCTCCTGCTGTCGATTCATCTGCGCGACCCGCTCCTGGGAATGCTGGCGATGGGTATGGCCAGCTTTAGCAACGACCTCGTAATGCCCGGCGCATGGGGCGCGTGCATGGACGTCGGCGGCAAATATGCAGGAACTCTCGCCGGATCCATGAACATGATGGGGAACATGGCCGGATTTGTAGCGCCCGTAGTCGGGGGCTACATCCTGAGAGAGACAGGGAACAACTACAACATCTTCCTGTACACGATGGCTGTTGCGTACCTGCTCGGCGCCTTCTGCTGGCCGCTGATCGACCCCGTCACGCCAATCGACAAAGACGAGAAGTAGGAGGCACCCGGCGGTAGAACTTCCGGATTTCTAGAAGCTGCGCACGCCCATCGAGACGATGTCGTCCACACGCATCGTCTCCTTTACCACAAAGGGCTCCCCGTAGCGGACCCCGATCAGATTGCCGTAGTAGCGCGCGACTGAGGCGAGGCGTTCGCGAACCTCCTCCTGTTTAGGGAAGAGGCCGGCGGCGTCCTCGCTATCTCCGTACTGCGACCGGTAGCTGAGCAACGCCTTCATCCGCCGGTCGAACTGCGCAGAGATATCAACGACGAATGAGGGAGTGACGGTTGCGTAGCTGGATGCATACAGGACTTTGTATGGCCGGTGAGGCTCGGTGTACTCGTCCAGCTTGCGCAGCCCGGCAAGAAAACACGCTTCATAGCCGAGCTCGGAAGCCCGATAGTGGTCAGGATGACGGCCTTCCCAATAAGGGAGAATCACGACGCGGGGACGCAGGCGGCGTATCTCCGTGGCGAGCGTCATGCGTGCCGCTATGTTGTTTTCTAAACGAGCATCGGGTAGCCCAAGATTGCCCCGCCAAACGGCGAGCAGATGCCGCGCCGCCTCCTGCGCCTCCTCGAGGCGCTGCTCAGGAGTGCCGCGCGTGCCCATTTCCCCGCGCGTCAGATCAAGGATTCCAATCCGGTATCCCTTCTCGGCCATTCGGATCAAGGTGCCGCCGCAGGTTTGCTCAACGTCATCCGGATGCGCGGCGATGGCAAGGACGTCGACCGTTGGAAGTTTCTCTTCTGAAGGAGTAAGCATCGTTACCAGTGCAAGTCCGGACGGTGGCGGTAGGGCGCCCGCGTGCCAAAAATCCGGATGAGGATGACGCCAGCGACGAATCCTCCGACATGGGCGAACCATGCCACTCCGCCTTGACTTATATCCGCCTGCCCAACCGTCACAGCCCCGCTCAGTATTTGCAGGAAAAACCAGTAAATCAGGATGAAAGCTGCCGGGATGTCGATTGTTGTTATGAAGAAAAAGATGACCAGGGTGACAATTCGGGCGTGCGGAAACTTCACTAGGTACGCGCCCATGACCCCGGCAATTGCCCCGCTCGCGCCGATGGTAGGGACGCGCGAGTCAGGGTTCAGAAGCACATGCGTCAAACCCGCTGCGATACCGCAGGTGAGATAAAAGATCAGGTACTTTCCCCGCCCCAGCACGTCCTCCACGTTATCTCCGTAGATCCACAGGAACCACATATTGCCGATCAGATGCATCCACCCTCCATGCAGGAACATGGACGTGAGCAGATCGACCGGCTGGAAGCGGGACGGGATAATGCCGTACCGGAAAATGAGCTCGTTCGCGGAGTAAGGATCCAGCGAGATCTGGTAGAGAAACGCAAGCACGTTCGTCACAATCAACAGGATCGTGACTGCCGGCGTGCTGTAGCTGGGCTGCGAGTCCCGGAGGGGAATCATGATCCGGAAAAGATCGCAGCTTTGGTTTCAAACTCCGGCCGCGACCGGCGTTCGGCTCGCTGCATCAGGGCCTTCGCCTGCTCCAGTCCGCGAATTCCACCGCGAGCTCCGAGCGCGGTGCAGTTGAGGGCAGCCATGGCATTGGAGAAATCGAGGGCCTCCCGCATCGAAAAGCCCTGCAAGACAGCATAGCAGAAGGCCCCGTGGAAGACGTCTCCCGCCCCGGTTGTGTCCACGCAGTTCACAACAAATGCGGGCGAATATACGAACTTGCCCTCTACGCGCGCCAGAGCGCCGTGCGCGCCGAGAGTCATTGCAGCAACGCGCATGCCATACTCGTTCTGCAGCATTTCGAGAGCGCGGAAAGGATCCGGTTCGCTGGTCCACGCAGCTGGGAACTCTGAACTCGTGATGAGGTAGTCAACGTTCGGAAGCACCTCGTCGAAGCCATGATAGATGGTGTCGACATCGACGGTAACCGGGATGCCGTGGCGGCGTGCAATCGCGGCCGCGCGAGCCACAGCCGGCGTGTCATGGCCGTCAATATGCAGCAGGCGGGAGGAAGCGATAACCTCTTCGGAAATCTCTTCCGGGTGCAGCCGCAGACAGTCATCCCTTTGCCAGAGAACGGTTCGCTCGCCTGTAGACTGATCGATCAGGATATAGGCAGTCTGATTGGGGCAGCCGGCGCGAACCTTGACGTCGCTGATATCAATGCCTGTCGAGCGCAGGCTTTCCAACTGCACCCGCCCCCGCTCATCATCGCCGACCGTGCCGATATACTTGACCCGCAGACCAAGCTCGGCGCAGGTGACCATTGCACTGGCAACCTGCCCTCCGGGGCTCAGAATCTCCTGAATAAAGCGAACTTTCCCGGCATACGCCGGGAATGCGGGAACGAGAATCAAAGTGTCGGTCGCATTCAGACCGATACCAACGACGTCGAACTGGGACATAGACAAGGGGATTCTCGCACAGGAGCGCTGCAGGAAGCCAGTTCGGGAGAGCGACGTCAGTTAGGTTTAGGCACTTCGTAGAGATAGATGGTGAAGTTTCTGTGGTGGGCTTCAGCCTTTTCGACTTTGACCGGTTTCCACCCCCGGATCTTGTACTCGAGCGAAACTACCCTCGCGCCTGGCTTGAGCTGCTGTTCGAGTTTGGGACGTAAGCGGTCGTTGGAAAGCGTCAGGAGATAAAGCGTCACAACATCCGCCCCGGTCAGATCCAGATCCATCAGATTGCCGTGAATCACTTTGGCGTGGTTTGTGAGACCGAGCCTGCGGATGTTTTCGACGGCGGTGTCAAAGTGCCTCTTGCTGAGCTCGACGCCAACCGCCTTCGCTCCGAACTTTTGCACGGCAGTGATCAGGATTCTGCCGTCCCCGCAGCCCAAATCGTAAACCATCTCTCCAGGCTTGACTGCAGCGATCTCGAGCATCTTCTCGATGACCGGGGGCGGCGAGGCGACGTATGGCGCCAGATTATTCGGATGGACCTCGTGGGTCTGGGCCGCGCAAGGAACCCCTGCGACAAGAAACAGGACAGCAGGAACTGCCTCTAACCTCATAAATTACAGCGGCGCCCCGGCTGCGGCGCGTCTCCCATGCTTCGATTTTACTATGCGTGCCACCATTTCAGAGACAGCAAACCAAAGATCCCGGGGCTGGGTGATCGTATACTCGTAGCCCTTAAAAAACCGGACCGCATGGCTGATGGTGTCCCTCCAGGGAGTAGCCTGCGGATTCAGGTTGTAGTTCATGTAAAAGACCGGATACTCCAGCTGACCGACTTCCTTCAGCGACTCGGGCGCAACATTTTCGCCCAGAAAAGCCTTCGGCCCCGCAAAAATCAGGGCATCGGGCTGAGGCCCCTCCCGAACTTCCTTCGCAATCAATGACGCCAGAAACTCCGTATCCCCATGCTTATCGCTCAGCCTCTGAAGGTCTATCGTTCCGAGCTGGAGCGACTCGAGCGCCCGTCCGATCGCGGGAAAGTCGATGCGGTCGGCATTCTCTTGTCTATAGACGATGCGTCGCTCATGTAGGTTAAAGGCGACGATCGAAAACTTTCCAATTCGAGGGTCGCGGGAGATGGTTCTCAGAATAGAGACCAGGGCGCTGGTGTCGAGCGGCTGCAGAGTCGCCGCATTCGATCTCTGGGGGGCGAAGTTGATAAGCACCTTCACACTGAGGGGCGTATCCTCCGCAACACGCTGCACTGGCGGCTCTTCCTGAAACTGCTCGGGCTCGGCGGTCGCAACGGTATTGGGAGCAAGAGCCACTTCGAGCGGCTTGTCCTTGGCCGAAAGCACGGCTTCGATGTCCCACGAAGAAGAGCAGACCCGCTCCGAGCGGTCGCGCATCAGCCACTCCACCTTATACTTCCCTTCCCCAAGGTCGAAGGATCCTTGGAGAGAAGCGTCGCCCTTGGCATCCTCTACAATCGCCGGAACTCGGATCCGCTGTATGAAATAGACGGGTTCCCCCGATCCGTCCTGTGGGGTCACCCGGAAAAGAGTGGTCAGCAGGTTTTCGCTGCCGGCCAGCTCGCGAAGAGGCACGCTCACTTCATAGCCGGAGTGGAAACGAAGATCAAAGCCGAGCACTGGCTTCATGGGCGTCACCGAGCACGGCAGGTCGTTTCGAGTCTCCCCAGCCTCGAGCACAGCCAGATCCGTATTGAATATACGGGGCCTGCCTGAAGACGACTGCAAAATCGTTTGAGCGGAAAGGGCAGGCAATATCAGTGCGGCGCAAAGGACCCCCGTCACACGCGACAAGAAGCAAGTAACAAGACCGAGTTTGTCCATTCCCGCTTCACCCAACCAAGATTGATTGCTATTGTACTCTGTCAACCGCTCCCCGGAAGCCGCAAAATTTACCCTTGGGGTCAATGCCATTGATCTCAAGCACTCCCCCTTCTTTAAGGTGGTGGCATCAGATGGGAGGGCATCAGAGCGAGGAGTTTGCACTCCTGAGTTTTGCGGCCCGAAAGAGCAAATCATGCACCAGAAGTTGCAAGGGCGCAAGGGAAAATGCAAAGCTTTGTCGAGCGTATCGAGAGATCGGACAGGCCGAGGCGCCCTCTTGGCTCGGCTGTTACGCCCGCAGGTTTGTCAGCTCGCATTATGATCATCAGGTACTTGGAAATATGTACCGAGGTGGAGCGTGAATTCTTACGCGGCCGACAAGTGCACGGAGACCGCATCCACTGCCGCCCCGGATGTTCGGACTGCTGCCATCAACTCTTCCAGATCACCGAGTTAGAAGCTGCTTATATTTCTTGGGGCATCCGTCAAATGGACGACGCCGCTTGCCGGGAGCGTATCAAAGCACGAGCGTTGCCATACCTCGAAGCCCGGAAAGAACTGGTGAGCCGCGATGGGGAACCTGAAGCGTGGGGCAGCCTCCCCCCTCCCGGCGCGCGTCTTCCCTGCCCTGCTCTTGAGGACGGGATCTGCAAGATCTACGAATACCGCCCGCTGATCTGCCGGAAGTTCGGAATTCCTCTGTATAACCCTGACCGTCCGGGGCGGGTTTATGCATGCGAGTTGAACTTTCGGAACGGCGAAGAAATTCACGATCCTGAACTCATCCAGATTCAAACGGGAATTCATTGCCGCTGGAAAGAGCTGCAGGCGGACTACAACGCGCACGGCGGCTATCGCGATCCGGAACCAATTACCGTTGCGAGAGCAATCCTTGAAGATTTCTTCACTTTGGTTAATTTCCAGTCCGAACTGCCCTCCGGCTTTCGCTGATTCCGCGGAATGGAACGAACGGGCTCGAAACGGCATCTAATGAGTAGCTGACGCGAGGGCGGCTACGTCCGCCTCCAGCTTCCGGTCAAGTTGTTCGTTTTTCCTGGCGGGACATCGGGACGAGCATCCCGGGGCCCGTCCGCCGAATCTGTTGATCCGCCTTTTCTTGGATCAAAGGGCTCCAGTCATCTGAAACCCAGTCGATTCTCGGTGGCCTGGAAGTCTCCGGTACTGCTTCGAGAGTCGACGATTGCCGAGGTAGCCTTATGCCGCACAAGAATAGTCGCGAAACCCAGGAAAACCGAGCGCGCACGTTCGCAAAGCTCCTCGCCGAGCACCGTCCGAATTTGCGCGAGGTCACGTTGGCCCTCTGCTTCACTCAACTGTTTGATTCCCGCCCCCAGGGGAAGCTGTGGTCTGTGTTTCTCAGCGCCTATCGGGATGCCGCGGCACGCGCTGCTCAAGAGCTGCGAATCACCCTGATGCTCAGCAATACCCCCGAAATACCCGCAGGCTTCGAACGTCAAGGAAGTATATGTCTCGCCTACCAGAGTTCCGGCAAAGCGCTGGAACTCGTGGACAGCTTTACCGATCAGCCTTAGGACACGCTTCGTCCGGCTCTGCCGTCCCCCTGCTCCTTGAGCACAAGTTTCCTGTTCGCCGAATGTGCTACGCTTCGGGATTATGGCGATGCGTAGCGTCAACAAAGTGATCCTCGTGGGGAACCTTGGCCGGGACGCCGAGACCAAGTTCACACCATCAGGATCGGCGCGAACTACCTTCTCAGTTGCCACGAGCCGGCGCTGGAAGGACCAACAGACGGGGGAGTGGAAGGAAGAGACCGACTGGCACAACGTCGTTCTCTGGCGCCAGGAGAACCTGGCCAATTATCTAACGAAGGGTAAGCAGGTCTACGTAGAAGGCCGCCTCCAGACCCGCAGCTACGAGGATCGGGACGGCAAGAAGATGTACACAACCGAAGTCGTAGCCGATGACGTCATTCTTCTCGGTGGCCGGGCAGGAGAAGGGGGCGGACTTGACGAGTACGGCCAGCCTGTTTCCATGCCCCGGAGCGCGCAACAGCGGCAGCGAGCAACAGCGAGCGCGCCAGACGAACCCTTCGACCAGGGAATTACCGACGACGACGTTCCGTTTTGAGCTGTAGGGGAGCAGTCAGGAATGTACTGGCTGCGCCCTCAGCCCAAACGTATAGTTACACGCCAGCTCCTGTTCCCCCACCACTCTCCTCGGCCCCGCCAGCCCGCCACCGCTTCCTATTGAAAGAGCCCCTAGGCAAAAGTTTGTGTAACCTTCGCCAAGTCCGGCAGTTTTGACATAGTGATTGAGCGTGCGAGCGGATCACGAGTTGATGGAGAGAGTGCGGGACGGCGACGTGCGCCTGACGAGCCTCCTCTTCGACCGGCACCACCGGAAGCTCTTCCTCTACTTCTACCGCCTGACCGGCGATCGGGGAATGAGCGAAGACCTGGTTCAGGACGTCTTCTTCCGCATTCTCAAGTACCGGCACACCTACCAAAACGGCAAGGAGTTTGTGGCGTGGATGTACCGCATCGCTCGCAACGCTTATCAGGACATGATGCAGAAGCGCGCAAACGAGCGACTGCTGGACGATGAAGCCGAGCGCTTCAGCGAAACAATCGCCTCCGCCGACGGCAGCCCAATCGAGGCGTTAATGAAGGCCGAAAGCATTGGCCTTCTGCGTAAGGCGCTGGATAGCCTTCCGAGCGACCGGCGGGAACTGCTGGTCCTCGCCCGATTCCAGGGACTCAAGTACGAAGAGATCGCGGAGATCCTGGGATGCGAGGTTGGCACGGTCAAGGTAAGGATCTTTCGCGCTGTCCGTGACTTGGCCAGAGTCTACAACCAAATGGCAGGGGAGAAAGTGTCATGACGTGTGATCGCCTGAAGGAACAGCTCCCGCAGTACTGGACCGGCTCGCTGCCGGACGACGCGAGGCGGGCGCTGGAATCTCACCTGGACACCTGCAGCGGCTGCCGGGAGGAAGCACGCAATCTGTCCGCAATTTGGGACCTGATGGGCGAGCTTCCCGAGGCGCAGCCGAGCCGGACGCTTGCGTGGAGGTTCCGGGAAACGCTCGCTGCATACGAAGCCGGGCAGGCAGCCGCAAGGCCGGAACGAAGAGCGCGGTCAATGCGCCTCGTGTTCCGGCTAAGTTTAGCCGCCGCGATGCTCCTGATCGGGTTCGGAATGGGCCACCTGCTGACAAAACAGCGGCAGGATGTCGGCGAGCTGGCGGCGCTTCGGAGCGAACTCACA